>ENA-ORML01000160-ORML01000160.1-human-gut-metagenome-genome-assembly--contig:-NODE-160-length-87217-cov-3.139040_pt1 | contig 87217 bp, 83 predicted proteins | sample MGYA00242103_ERZ508995 | MGnify/ENA primary metagenome ERZ508995 (study PRJEB26280, sample SAMEA2338702) | human gut metagenome | biome: human gut; feature: human-associated habitat; material: faeces... | reverse complement strand
GCCTGCCGATATGAATCCGATTTTGCTGAAACCGACAAGTCATACCGGTTCCCAGGTGATTGTCAATGGCCGGGTTCGGGGGCAGATGAAGGCCATGGATTATTTCAGACATAAAACAGAACTGATTCCGGATATCATGGCGGCCTATGAACGGCTGTCGGAAGCCTATGATATTATTGTCATTGAGGGCGCAGGCAGCCCGGCGGAAATCAATTTAAAGGAAAATGATATTGTCAATATGGGGCTGGCGAAGATGGTGGATGCCCCGGTGCTTCTTGTCGGAGATATCGACAGGGGCGGCGTTTTTGCCTCCCTCTATGGCACTGTGAAATTGTTGGAACCGGAGGAGCAGAAGCGCATCCGGGGGCTTATTATCAACAAATTCCGCGGCGATTTGGCGATTTTAAAGCCCGGTGTCCGGATGATAGAGGATTTGGTGAATATTCCGGTGGTCGGCCTTGTCCCGATGGAAAAAATTGATATCGATGATGAGGATAGTCTTTCTGAGCATTTGTTGGCGGAAGAAATGACCGGAGGATTGGATGCGGCGGTTATCCGCCTGCCCCATATTTCTAATTTTACCGATTTTACGGCTTTTGAACGGCTGGAAGGCGTATCTCTGCGGTATGTGGACAGGGTGTCAAAACTTGGCAGTCCCCATCTGATTTTAATTCCGGGGACAAAAAATACAATGGCTGATTTGCGGTGGATGCGGAATAACGGGCTGGAAGAGCAGGTTATCCGGCTTTCCAGAGATGGTGTTACCGTGATGGGCATCTGCGGCGGCTATCAGATGATGGGCAATATTCTGTCCGATTCGGAAGGCGTGGAGGAAGGCGGCCGGATGGCCGGAATGGGCCTGCTGCCTGTAGAAACAAACTTCCGAAAAGAAAAAGTCCGAACCCGGATTCACGGGGAAATTCGCTGCGGAAGCTGGAACGGCTGTTTGGTGGAAGGCTATGAGATCCATATGGGAGATTCCCGGATAGAGGATGAGGGGATTCTTGCGAATGATTCCCGGACAGAGGATGATGAGATTCATGTGAATGATTCCCGGCCGGACGGATTGGAACACATCGGCAGTTCCGGAGAATTTTCACCTTGGATAAGTCTTTCGGATGGCCGGATGGATGGGGTGATCAACCGCGGGGAAACGGTGATGGGGACCTATCTGCACGGCATTTTTGATGATGGAGATTTCTTCCCCCGTTTTATTGACACCTTGATGGAAAGATATCATTTGACGGAGGAAAACGGGGCAGCTTCCGGGGGAGACCGGCAGAAATTCTCTGCCCGCAGGCCGGATATGAAAGCCTATAAAGAAGCGGAATATGACAAACTGGCAGATTTGATACGCAAATCGCTGGATATGGAAAAAATATATGAGATAATGGGAGGAAGGCCGAATGTTTAAAATGTTTTATCCGGATGCCTGGGTGGCGTCCACCTATGACATACCCTTTGAAAAGTTATATAAAAAAGGTTATCGGGGAATTATTTTTGATATAGACAATACGCTGGTGCCCCACGGTGCGCCGGCCGACGAGCGGGCGGAGGCCTTGTTTGAGCGATTAAAGAAAATCGGCTTTGCCTGTGCGCTGATTTCAAATAATAAGGGGCCGAGGGTTCAGATGTTTAATGAAAATATTCACGCCTATACGGTGTGCGACGCCCATAAGCCGAGCCCTGAAAATTATTTAAAGGCGGCGGCGCTGATGGATGTGCCGAAGGAACAGGTGATTTTTATCGGCGACCAGATTTTTACAGATATCTGGGGGGCACGGATGGCCGGAATTTACAGTATTCTTGTGCAGCCGATTCACCCAAAAGAGGAGATTCAAATCGTATTTAAACGAAAACTGGAAAAAATTGTTCTGCATTTTTATAAAAAGAAACGGCAGAGAGAAAAAAATAGTTGAAAAATTGCGGGAAGTTATTTATACTAGAATAAGTTATTTATGCAATATTTTTAAGGAGGAATCCAAGCATGGTATCAGCAGGTGATTTTAGAAATGGCTTGACGATTGAATATGAAGGAAATGTTTATCAGGTTATTGAATTCCAGCATGTAAAACCTGGAAAAGGTGCGGCCTTTGTTCGTACAAAATTAAAAAATATCAAGAGCGGCGGTGTTGTTGAAAAAACTTTCCGTCCGACAGAAAAATGCCCTCAGGCACATATTGAAAGAAGAGAGGTAGAGTATCTTTACAAAGATAACGATATTTATTGTTTTATGGACAAAGAAACCTATGATTCGCTTGTTCTCACCGTTGCTCAGGTGGGCAATACAATGAAATTCATTAAAGAAAATGAGACGGTTAAAATCCTTTCTCATAACGGTGAAGTGTTCTCAATAGAGCCTCCATTATTTGTAGAACTTGAGATTACGGAAACAGAACCTGGATTTAAAGGCAATACATCAACTGGAGCAACAAAACCGGCAACGGTTGAGACAGGCGCCCTTGTTTATGTGCCGTTATTTGTTGAAATCGGCGATGTTATCAAAATTGATACACGTACAGGAGAATATTTGTCCAGAGTTTAATGGATGAATATCGGACAGGCTGATAAAACCCCGCAAGATTCTGCGGGGTTTTTCTTTCAAATGACATGGGAGTAAAAATAGGACAGACAGGAAGGTGGAGCATATATGTATCAGGCAGGATTAGTACTCGAAGGCGGCTCAACGAGGGGAATCTTTACCGCGGGGGTATTGGATTTTCTTTTGGAAAGAGATGTGGAATTTGCGTATATTGTCGGTGTTTCGGCGGGAAGCTGCAATGCGGTGGACTTTGTGTCAAAGCAGTTTGACCGCACAAGGCATTGTCTTATGCCGGAGAAGGAAAACGATTATATGACGCCGGGCGCTATTTTAAAAAAGAGAAGTATTTTTGATATGGATATGATTTTTGATAAATATCCGAATGGTATCTATCCTTTTGATTTTGATACCTATTTTGCTTCGGATTCACTGTGTGAGATTGTGGCCACAAATGCCCGGACCGGTCAGGCTGAATATTTTACGGAAGAGAGTGACCGGGAAAGGCTGATGCAGATTTGCAGGGCTTCCTGCAGTATGCCGCTGGTGACGCCGATGGTGCGGATTGGAAACTCAATGTATGTGGACGGCGGCGTAGCCGATTCCATTCCTTTGGAGCGGACTCTGAGGATGGGATTCGACAAAATATTTGTGGTTTTGACCCGGAATAAGGATTACCGAAAAGCGCCGTCGCCAAGGGCGGACAGAATATGGCGGCGTTATTTCCGAAAATATCCGAAGCTGGCCCAGGCCCTCGAGATGCGGTATGCGATTTATAACCGACAGATGGACTTGGTGGACCGAATGGAGGAAGAGGGAAAGATTTTTGTCATTCGCCCTGAAATTAAAACGATTTCGAGAACGGAGCGCAACAGGGAAAAATTAATGGAATTTTATCGTCATGGCTATATTCAGATGATGAAACAGTATGACGGATTAATACGGTATCTGGAAAAATAATGCGAAGATAAGATGAGGAACAGGTATGGATTTTTATGGAACTTTGGGGCCTTCCTGCTGTCTGCATCCGGTATTGGTGCGGATGTATGAGGCGGGAATGACGGGGGTTCGTCTGAATTTGTCCCACGGTATGCTAAAGGAACGGGCAAATTGGCTGTATGTGGCAGTTTCCGCGGCAAAATCCGTAGGAGTGGAGACAAAAATATTGATAGACCTTCAGGGGCCAGAACTGCGTGTCGGCAATTTCGGCGGAGAAAGAAAACTAAAGAAGGACACGGATGTTATTTTTGGACAGCGCGGTATTCCTGTGCCGTCGATTTTAATGGCCCAGGTCAAAAAAGGGATGCGTCTTTTATTGGATGATGGGAAGATGGAAGCGGAAGTGCTGGAATGCAGCGGAAATCAGATGATTGCGAAGGTTCTTCGGGGCGGCGTTTTGAAGCCGAGAAAAAGTATTGCTGTTCCGGGGAAAATCATAGAGACGCCCGCATTAACTTCTCAGGATTTGGAGAATCTTAAAATCGCTCGCCATTATGGGGTTACCGGGGTGATGCTGCCCTTCGTGCGCAGTGAGGAAGATTTAAAATGTCTGCGGAGGGCCTTAGAGGAAAATCATGGAGAGGATATTAAAATTTTTGCCAAGATAGAGAATATGCAGGGAGTGGAATCATTGGCCGCCTTTATGCCTCTGGCGGATGAAATTGTGATTGCCAGAGGGGATTTGGGAAATGCCGTGCCCCTGTGGGAGCTGCCGGCGGTTCAAAAGCATATCGGAGAACAGTGCCGCCGGGCCGGAAAACCTTTTATGGTTGTGACTCAGATGCTGGATTCCATGGAGCATTGGCCGGTGCCGACGAGGGCTGAGGTTTCTGATATTTATAACGCTGCGCTGGAGGGCGCTTCATCCCTGATGCTGACCGGGGAAACAGCAGTAGGTGAGTATCCGGCGGAGGCCATGTTTTATCTGGTGCAGACGGCAAAAAATTGTTTAGAAAAGTCGTTTATTGGAAAGAATTAAGAAGGTGTTCTATTGACAAAGTAAATGGAATTAAAGTAATATATAAAGTAGGAATTAACTATATATGGGGAAGGTATATAGAAAGGTATATAGAAGTGAAAGGGGCGGAATATGGGGCATGAATATTGGTATTATTTCGCATAATAATAAAAAAGAACTCATTGAAAATTTTTGCATCGCATATAAAAAAATTTTGAGTAAACATACTTTGTACGCCACAGGTGTTACCGGGCGGCGGATTGAAGAAGCAACCAATCTGAAGGTCAATAAATTTTTGCCGGGAAGTGTCGGCGGTGACCGCCAGTTTATGGAGATGATTGAGGATAATCGAATGGATGTTGTTATCTTCTTTTATAATCCATCCATGGCTGCCACAGAAAAGCCGGATATATATGCCATCATGAATCAGTGTGATGCTTATTGTATTCCTATGGCGACGAATATTGCGACGGCGGAAGCCCTGATTATGGGACTGGAACACGGAGATTTGGAGTGGCGCGCACATTAAGCCGAAATTGAGAAAAATGTGAAGCGGGCGGCATAGTTCATTGACTTAGCCGCTTGTTTTTGTGTTGGAAAAAATTGTAAATAATAATAAAGAAAGGGAGCGGCAATCAGATGGATATTCAGCGAATTCCCCTGGAGGGCGCAAAAAACACACGTGATTTCGGAGGTTTTCCGACAAAGGATGGCAGACATATAAAACCTCATCGTCTTCTTCGAAGCTGTGAGCTTTGTGTGACAACGGAGAATGACAGAAAAGTGTTGGTGGAGGCCTATGACTTAAAAGAGGTTCTTGATTTTCGGACAGCAAAGGAGCGGGAGGAACACCCGGATCCGGAGATGCCCGGCGTCATAAATTTACATATGCCCGTATTGGATGAAAAGGCCCTTGGAGTGACCCGGGAGGGGCAGGACGGAGATTTTCTGGAGCAGCTTGCGGCCTCGGTGATGACGCCGGGATTTGATTCAACCCGGTATATGTCGGAAATTTATGAAAAAATTATTCTTGGGGATAACGCAGCCAGACAGTATGGCCGGATGTTTGACGAACTGCTGTCCCGGGAGAAAGGCGCGACCCTCTGGCATTGTACGGCGGGAAAAGACCGGGCCGGAATCGCATCCATTCTCGTGCTGAGCGCCCTTGGTGTCCCGGAAAATGTTATTGAGGCCGATTATTTTAAAGTGAACGATTTTCTTCGGGAAGAGAATGAACGGCTTTGCCGGTCGGTGGAGGATAAGATGAATAACCATCGTATCCATGACGGCCTGATGCAGATGTTTATCGTCCATAAAGCTTATCTGGACAGAATGTTGAACACGATTCGGATGTATTATGGAACGATGGGCGCTTATCTCGAGAAGGCTTTGGGCCTTAGCCGGGATAAAAGAGAAGCGCTTAAAGCGCTCTATTTGAATTAAAGTTGAAAATTATAACAAATATATTTAAAATGCCTTTTGGAAATGGATATTTCGAGTTTCCGAAAGGCATTTTTGTAAGAAATTTGAAAGGAAAATAATATTATAATTTCATTAATATAGATTGACAACTAATATTATACAATATATAATATAGTCATAAAAATAATATTGTAAAGAAAGTAGGAAATTATATGGGGAAAGGAGAGATTTGGATGGTTTTTAATACGGGCGCCGCATTGCTGGATGCCATAGTTCTTTCGGTTGTCTCCAAAGAGAAGGATGGAACCTATGGTTATAAGATTACCCAGGATGTACGGCAGGTTATTGATATCTCGGAGTCGACGCTTTATCCGGTGCTTCGCAGACTTCAGAAGGATGATTGTCTGGAGACTTACGATGTCCAGTTTGGCGGAAGAAACCGAAGATATTATAAAATTACCCCGGCGGGCCTGGTACAGCTGAATCTGTACCGTAATGAGTGGAAATCATATGCGTCTAAAATAACACAGTTGTTTGACAGGGAGGAGATGAAGCAATGACTCGTATGGACTTTTTGAAGCAACTTGAGTATTTGCTTCAGGATATCGATGAAAAAGACAGAGAGGATGCTCTGGAATATTATAGAGATTATATGGATGAGGCCGGAATTTCTGAGTTTGCCGCTGTGGACGGCTTGCTGGACAGCCCGGAAAAGATAGCCATATCGATTCGCGCTTCTCTGATCGGCGACAGTGAGGAACAGAGTGAATTCAGCGAGCAGGGCGTAAAGGATGCCCGGTGGGAACCTCAGAAACATATGCCGGATGTCTATAAAGGCGATGACTGGTCAGAGGCGAAGAGCCGCTCGGAGGCAGAGGGCCGGTCGGAGGAAAGTCACAGGAATTCGGGGAGTGACTGGCAGGAAACGCCGGGTGGTTATAGAGAAAGCCACAGGGAAGAAGGGCGTTATAGAAGTCATGAGAGAGACGAGTGGGGAGATGCGGACAGGGACAGTTCGGGAAGAGTACCTTTCCGGGGAAATACTCTGGGGAAAATCCTTTTGATCATTGTTCTCTGCATCGTAGGACTTCCGCTTATCGCCGGAGTCGGAAGCGGCGTTTTCGGTCTTCTGGCCGGTATTTTCGGCGTTCTTCTTGCGATAGTTGTCGGTGTGGGCGGCTGTGCTCTTGGCTTTAGTGTGGGCGGCGTGGTACTCTTTGTGATGAGTATTGTCCACATGATTACTTCCGTGCCGGAGGGAATTATGATGATGGGCTTTGCGTTTATCATGCTGGCACTTGGAATTGTTTGTATTATACTTACGGTTTTAGTCTGCGGCCGGTTGATTCCGTGGATTGTACGCGGAATCGTGAAGCTGTTTCAGAGAATATTTCACAGGGGAGGTGCTGCATCATGAAGAGGGGAACAAAAATATGGCTGATCGTGGCCCTGATTTTCGGGCTGCTCGGCGGCGGTTTATGTCTTTCGGCAGCAATTCTCGGTGTGGATTATAATAATGTGAGAGCGATGGTTGATGACGGTGATTTTGCATGGCGGATCGGGCCTTTCCGATGGTTTGATTCCGAAAGTAAAAAGTCTGACCATATAACAGGCCGCAGCCTGAATACAGCCGGGAAGGATAAGATGGTTTTATCTGGACAGATGGAACTGCTGAATATCGATATGGATTACGGCAGCCTGACGGTAAAAGCTTCGGATTCCGAAGAGGTTTGGCTGGACGCGGGCGATGACGCCGATTTCTTTGAATGGTATTGCGATGGAAGCACCCTGACAGTTCAGAACATTGAACATGGTCTAAGCTGGATTGGCAGCGATGAAAAAAAGGCGACTCTTTATATTCCTGCAGGCAGCAGCTTTGATGGGGTGACTATCGATGTGGATGCGGGAAGCTGCAGGATTGAGACGGACATTCAGTGCAATATGCTGGAAGCGGATGTGGATGCCGGGTCGGCCACTCTGAAAAATATTGAGGCAGGATGGGTAAATCTGGACTGCGATGCGGGAAAGATTACCTTTGAGGGCAGTGTGTCTGACAGCGGTGAAGTGGACGTGGATGCGGGTTCCATTGATATTACCCTGTTGAAGGCGGATGCAGGAGATTATAATTATGATATTAATGTCAGCGCCGGAAGCCTGACGATTAATGATAAAAAAATTTCAGGTTTGGACCATGAGCAGTATATTAATAACGGCGCTTCAAGAGAGTGGGCTCTTGGGTGTGATGCGGGAAAAATCACAATGAATATAAAAAAATAAATGAGGTGAAAGATGATGAAAAAATTATATCGTTCGAGAGACAATCGGGTCCTTTGCGGTGTTTGCGGGGGTATTGGCGAATATCTGGATGTGGACCCAACCATTATCCGGCTTTTATGCCTTCTCCTTGGCTTTACAGGCACCGGATTATTCGTTTATATCGTGGCGGCAATTATTATTCCGGAAGAAAGATAAATAAACAGTGTGGATAAGATGCAGACCTGCAGTATGATTTTGTGAACATACTGCAGGTTTTTTCTATCTGCCGGAATGTTTTCAAAGCCTGTACATATATTAGTTTCAGGTGGTGGTCTTTTGGAGAATATTCTTTCGGCAAGATTGCGGCGAAGTTTTTTGCCATTTCAGAAGGAATGGGAAGGTATTCAGGAAATCCGGCTCCGCAGCGGTCAGCCGCTGGCCCTGAGACTTTCGGGTGAGGAATGGTTTCTGGATGCAGGGGGAAAGCAGATAAAAACCGAACAGAGGGCATTGAGAGTGACGGCGGAGGATATACAGGAGAGCATGGCCTACATATGTCAGTATTCTCTTTATGCTTATGAAAATGAAATCCGTCAGGGATTTATCACCATTCGGGGCGGACATCGCATCGGAGTGGCCGGACAGACAGCGGCAGCCGACGGAAAAGTGGGAAGTATTTCCTATGTGTCCTCGCTGAATATCCGGGTAGCCCATCAGATAAAGGGCTGCGGCGAACCGTTTTTTTCCTGTCTGTGGGAAAATGGACGGCCCTGCCACACCCTTATCGTATCGCCGCCGGGGGGAGGAAAAACCACATTGCTGAGAGATTTTATCCGGCTCTTTTCCAATGGCTTTCAGAAATATCCGGGACTGAGTGTCAGCCTGGTGGACGAGCGCTCGGAGGTGGGAGCCTGCTATATGGGAATCCCTCAGAATGATGTGGGGATACGGACAGATGTCATGGCAAACTGTCCGAAAACGGAAGGAATACAGATGATGATTCGTTCCATGGCGCCCCGGGTGGTGGCTTTTGACGAGTTGGGAGGCCCCGGGGATATGGATGCGGTTTTGGAGGCTGTGTACAGCGGCTGCCGGATACTCACGACCATCCACGGCAGTTGTCTGGATGATGTGAAGCAAAAGGGCTGTTTTGGACTTTTTGAAAGGTATGTGTTTCTGAATGGCTGGCAGAGGGCCGGAAAAGTGGACGCTGTCCTGGATTCAAAGGGCCGGGTTTTATTTAAGGCGGTATGAGATGTGGTGGATGAAATGTATCGGCAGCCTTTTGATTTTTGGGGGCTGCGGTTTTCTCGGATGGGAAAAGGGATTGGGTCTGCGCCGGAGAATATGGCTGCTTCGGGAAATGAATCAGAGTCTGACTGTGTTTAAAAATCTGACGGGGACATACCGTCTTCCCCTGAATATGGTTTTTATGCGTATCAGCGCCCAGATGGAAAAGCCCGTATCGGATTTTTACCGGCGGCTGTCGGAGCATTTTGAGCAGCAGGAGAAGCCGGAAGGTACGCTTTTGTGGCAGCAGACGGTGGAAGAAATGGGCGATTTGTTTGACGCGGAGGACAGGGAGCTTTTTTTACGGCTTGGACATTTTATCGGAATTCAGGATATTCAGATTCAGGCTTCGGCTGTGGAGGCGTGCAGGGAGGAAATCCGGGAGCGGATTTCGATGCTGGAGTCGGAACGGCCGGGCAGAGAAAGACTGTACCGGGTTTTATCATTGACAATCGGTGGTTTTCTGGTCATTTTATTCATATAGAGAGGGGGCGTCTATGTCCATACAGCTTATTTATAAAATTGCGGCCGTAGGCATCCTGATATCCATTTTAACCCAGGTGCTGAAACATACGGGGCGGGATGAACAGGCGTTTTTAGTCAGCCTGGCAGGACTGATTCTTGTGCTGCTTTGGATTGTTCCCTATATTTATGAGCTTTTCCAGACAGTAGAGCAGATGTTTTCACTGTGAGGGGGGATTTGGTTGATTAAGATTGCCTGTATTGGATTGATGGCGGTATTTCTGGCTCTGAAATTAAAGAGCGTCCAGCCCGAATATGCGCTGCTCACAGGCATTGCGGCCTGTATTGTTCTGTTTGGATTTTCAGTGTCAAAACTGGAAGTCATTTTCTCGGGAATTGACAAAATCCGGGAGTATCTGTCGGTAAACAGCGCCTACATCGGAATTATTCTAAAAGTTATCGGGATTGCCTATGTCAGCGAATTTTCAGCAAATCTGTGCAAGGATGCCGGGTATGGCGGGATTGCTTCCCAGATAGAAATGTTCGGCAAATTAAGTATTCTTGTGATGAGCCTTCCGATTCTGACAACGCTGCTCACCACAATCCAGGAATTTATGGGGGAATGATGAGGGCAGGGAAAGGAAAATATTTCCGCCGGTGGATATCTCTGGCTTTTATGCTATGGACAGCCTTATGTATTCCGGCGATGGCAGAGGGCGGGGAGGATATGCTGGATTATGGCGAGATTCAGGAGGCTATGGAAGAAATGCTCCCCGAAACGGTTCAGATTTCATTTTCTGAACTGGTGGGCCGGCTCACAAGCGGCGATATTCAGGGGGTGTTTGAAAGCTTTAAGGAATATTTGCTGGACCAGCTTTTTTATGAACTCCGGGGCAATCGGAGCCTGCTTGTTCAGATGGTCGGCATCGTATTTATCAGCGCCGTATTTACCAATTTTTCCATGGCTTTCTCAAAAACCTTTGTGGCGGAAACAGGATTTTATCTGACATATATGGTTTTATTTTCACTGCTGCTCACATCCTTTATGACGGCGGCCCGTATGGCTTCCGGCCTGATGGAAAATATGCTGCGCTTTATGTCCGCCCTTGTCCCGGTTTTCTGTTTATCTGTCACCTTCACAGGGAATATTCAGAGCGGAATATGGTATCAGCAGGCCATGGTTACGGGAATCACAGTCATTCAGTGGGTGATTTCCAGATTTGTTTTAAGTCTTATTCATATGTATGTGCTGATTTCACTGGTGAATCAGCTCTCAAAGGAGGATTCTCTCTCCAAATGTGCCGATTTGATAAAAACAGTGGCCGGATGGTCCATAAAAACAGTTCTCGGCGTCATTCTCGGTTTGAATTTTATACAAAGCCTGGTGATGCCGGCCTTTGACTCACTGAAAAACGGGTGGGCCATGCGGGTCACATCGGCGGTGCCGGGGGTTGGGGATGCCATGGGAACGGCCATGCAGACGGTTATCGGTTCGGCGGTTCTCATTAAAAACGGAATTGGCGCTGCCGGCCTGATTGTACTTGCCTTTTTGTTTTTGATACCGGCGGCAAAGCTTGCGGTGATCGTGCTCATGTATCAGGCGGCCCAGGCTATTGTTCAGCCCGTGGCGGACAAGCGGATGCTCACCTGTCTCCACTGTGTGTCTGAGGGTGTTTTGCTGCTCTTAAAAGTACAGGGAATGGTATTTATACTGTTTTTCCTGTCTATGGCGATGATGACGGCAGCGTCCGGCGCTGTCTTCGGCGGATGAGGGGAGGCAGCCGGAAAAATGATGGATATATTCCGGGAATGGATTCAGAATGTGGTTGTTTTTCTTTTGCTTATGACGATGGCGGGACAGTTGATTCCCGAGGAAAAATACAGAAAATATATCCATCTCACCATGGGGCTTCTGTTGATTCTCGTCATTTTGCTTCCGCTGACAAAGCTGACAGGGATGGATGAAAAGCTTTATCAGAATTTTATCCGGGAAAGCTTCCGCATTTCAGCGGCGGATGCCCGGGCCGGGGAGAGCATTGTGGGGAAGGAGGGCCAGTTTGCCGATGGATACAGGCAGATGATTCAGGAGGAGGTCCGGCTGTATTTTGAGGCGAACGCCATGGTGATGAAATATTGTGATTTGGATATGGACAGCGATGTGGAGAGTGAAAATTACGGGCAGATTTATGAGATGCGGGTGGGCATCGTGCCGAAGGACAGAAATATGGAGGAGAGCGGCTCGCCAAAGGAAATTGAGCAGGAGAGGAAAATAAGTATCGGAGAAATTCAGGTGGGCAAAGGAAAAGGCGGGACAACTCCGAATAATTCCGAAATTCAAAAATCATCCCTGCCGGAAGAAAAAATAGAGCAGTGGAAAAAGGATATATCGCTTCAATTTGGAATCGAAGAAGAACAGTTGGAATTGGAGATATTATCATGAAAAAATTTCTGGATTTTAAAAATTTTAATTTTAAATGGAATAAAGAAAGCGCTTTTATTATCATATTGGCCGGGATTTTATGCCTTGTTGTCGTCTGGCCCGCTTCCGGCAGTCCGGCAGGCGGCGGCCGGAAAGCCTCCGGAGGCGGTATGGCTTCTGAGACTTGGGACAGGGGGAATGTTTCGGCCGATTCTGCCCAGGCGGCGCTGAACCTTTATGTGGAGAATCAGGAGGAACGGCTGAAAGATATTTTGGAGCAGATGGACGGGGTGGGGAAAATACAGGTGATGATTCGGGCGAAAGCATCGAAAGAATATGTGGTGGAGAAGGATTTAACAACGAATACAAATACAGTCAGCGAGACCGATTCCCAGGGAGGCACGCGGCAGAGCAGCGAGGCGGGCAAAAGCGAAAGTTCTCTCTATACAAAGGATGGCAGCGGCAATGACGTACCATGGGTCGTTAAAGAACTGGAACCGGAGATAGAGGGTGTTGTTGTGGCGGCCGAGGGCGGCGGTAATGAGCAGGTCGCCAACGAAATTACTCAGGCAGTTCAGGTTCTATTTAATATTCCCATACATAAAATTAAAGTAGTAAAAATGAAAGGTGAATAAGGAGGGTCCTGTTTGAAGAAGAGAAGTGTCCGAAAAAATCAGGTAATTATTGCGGCCCTGGCGGTGATGATTGTTGTTGCCGGATATTTGAATTTTAAATCCGGCGCCATGGAGGCGAAAGAGTCCTCCGTGTTATCCAATGCGGCGGTGGGCGAAAGCGGAGAGACGGCGGAGGACGAGGTCCTGCTCGACCTGACAGAGAACAATATCCAGGAAATCGAAGTTGCCGATGAGGAGGATATGGAAGATTTGGAGAACAGTGAAGCGGAAAGTCCCGAAGATGTAGGCGAGGCAGTGTTGACAAGTACGGCGGCGGCACAGAATTTCAGCGCTCAGGCAAAACTGAACCGGGAACAGATGCGCTCAAAAAATAAAGAAGCTCTGATTGAAGTGATTAATAATCAAAATGTGACCGAGGATTTAAAGCAGTCCGCCATGGAGGATTTGATGGATATGACAAACCGTTCGGAGATGGAAGTGGCTGCTGAAAATCTTCTGACAGCCAAAGGATTTGAAAATTCGGTGGTGAGCCTGACAAAGGATTCCTGCGATGTGGTTGTCTGCCGGGAAAGTCTGACGGAGAGTGAACGGGCGCAAATTGAAGATATTATTGCGAGAAAAACCGATGTTGGCACAGAAAATATAGTCATTACAACATTAAATTGATAAATTTCTTTGCAAAAGCATATAATTTTGTTATAATACAAGATAAGAAGCGTTGAGCAAATGGAGGTAGAGACCGATGGCTAAAGAACAGGAAAATACAATGAATTATTCAATACAGGATGACCGTGTAATCGGTGAGGTGCAGATTGCGGATGAAGTGGTTGCAATCATCGCCGGACTGGCAGCAACGGAAGTCAAGGGTGTTGCTTCCATGTATGGCAACATTACCAATGAACTGGTGGCAAAGCTTGGAATGAAGAATCTTTCCAAAGGCGTGAAGATTGAAGTGTCTGACAGCAAAGTCAGCGTTGACCTGGCTATTAATCTGGAATATGGATATAACATTCCGGAGGTCACCGGAGCTGTTCAGGATAAAGTGAAAAATGCCATTGAAACGATGACCGGCCTCAGTGTTGAGGATGTGAATATCCGGGTGGCCGGCGTGAATCTGGAGGATGAATAATTTTTATATCCTGAAGCGAGTTTAAGGAGAGGTTTGAAATCTTTTCCCGCATGTATGGCAACATAAGTGACGTAGGGTTTTGTACCCTGCGTCACTTTTACAGTGATAAAGGCTTATTTTAGGAGGAAACTATGGGCAGACGAGAGTTGAGAGAACATATATTTCGTCTTTTATTCCGCACAGAATTTCATTCAGAGGCGGAGATGACAGAACAGGAAGATTTTTATCTGGCCTATCTCGGAGAAATATCCGATGAGGACAGAGCATATATCCAGGGCAAGGTAAATGCCATCATTGAAAAAAAGGCGGATTTGGACAGCCGGATTAACTCGGTGGCTGACAAATGGAAAACGGAAAGGATGACAAAGGTGGATTTGACCATCATCCGCCTGGCGTCTTATGAGATGATTTTCGATGAAGAAGTGCCTGTGGGGGTTGCAATCAATGAAGCCGTGGAACTGGCGAAACGTTACGGCACGGACCAGTCGCCGTCCTTTGTGAATGCAGTGCTGGCGAAACTGGCATGAGCGTATATTCCGTATCTCAGGTCAATCGATATATCAAAAGCCTTATTTCAGAGGATTACTTTTTAAACCGGATTTATGTCCGGGGGGAAGTATCAAATTGTAAATATCATACTTCCGGTCATATTTATTTTACATTGAAGGACAGAGAAGGGGCGATTCCCTGCGTTATGTTTGCCGGGTCAAGGGGCGGATTGAAATTCCGTCTCAGCGAGGGCCAGCAGGTGATTGTCCTCGGAAATATCAGTGTTTATGAGCGGGATGGACGATATCAGCTCTATGCCCGGGAGATTGTGATGGAAGGCCGGGGCCTTCTTTATCAGCAGTTTGAGGCTTTAAAAAAAGAGCTGGAGCAGAAAGGCTATTTTGCCCAGTCCCATAAAAAGGCGATTCCGGCATATCCGAAGCAGATAGGCATCGTTACCGCCCGGACAGGCGCGGCGATTCAGGATATGATTCATATTTCAGCCCGGCGGAATCCTTATGTCCAGTTGATTTTATATCCGGCCCTTGTTCAGGGAGAACAGGCGGCGCCGAGTATTGTTCGGGGAATCAAATATCTGGACAGGTATGGCGTGGATGTGATGATCGTCGGCCGCGGCGGCGGCTCCATAGAGGATTTGTGGGCTTTTAATGAGCGGATAGTGGCCGATGCCATTTATCAGTGTAAAACGCCGGTGATTTCCGCCGTGGGACATGAAACCGATGTGACGATTTCAGATTTTGTGGCGGATTTGAGAGCGCCGACACCTTCGGCGGCGGCAGAACTGGCTGTCCCGGAATGGTCGGGCATCCTGCGCCGGCTGGAAGAGGGGCGGCGGCGTTTATATGCGAAGATGGAGGAACGGCTGGACTGGTATCGAAATAGAACAGGCCAGTATGAACGGCAGTTAAAATATGTCAGTCCCTCATCAAAAATCAATGATTACCGTCAGCGGCTGATGTATATAGAAGAACGGCTGGAGCAGCGGATGCAGGAAGAACTGGTGGACAACCGTCACCGCCTGGCAATTTACAGTGAGAGGCTGTCGGGGCTTTCCCCTTTAAAACAGTTGGAGCGGGGTTATGCGGTTGTCAGTAAAGATAACGGCCGGGGAATCCATTCGGTGGCTCAGGCCGAAATCGGGGAAAAGATTCGTGTGCGGCTGACGGATGGACAATTGGAAGCGGTTGTGGCCGGAAAAGAAGGTGGGAATTATGGCAAAAAGTAAGACATTGGAGACGGCATTTGCCGAACTGGAAGATTTGATTCAGCAAATGGAGAATAAAGAGACCAGTCTGGAGGAATCCTTTAAATTATATACGGCGGGGATGAAATTGATTAAATATTGCAATGATTCCCTGGATAAAGTGGAAAAGAAGTTAATCGAAGTCAGTGATGAAGAATAAACGGATGAAAGTCAGTGGTGAGGAAACAATCATGGATTTTAAACGGGAATTGGGAAAAAGAACAGAAGCAATAGAAAATATATTGACAGCCTGCACGCCGAAGGAGGAAGGCTATCAGAAAACAATATTTCAGGCGATGAATTACAGCCTGATGGCTGGAGGCAAACGGCTGCGTCCAATGTTGATTCAGGAGACCTATCGATTATTTGGGGGCAGTCATGAGGCAGTGATTCATCCTTTTATGGCAGCCGTTGAAATGATACATACCTATTCGCTCATTCATGATGATCTGCCGGCGCTGGATAATGATGAGTATCGAAGGGGAAGAAAGACATCCCATGTCGTTTTTGGCGAAGCCATGGCGATTCTGGCCGGGGATGCTCTTTTAAACTATGCCTTTGAGACGGCGTCAAAGGCCTTTGATCTGGCGGAAAATACGGAGGAATTCCGGGGCGTTGCCAGAGCAATGCAGATTTTATCTGCCAAGCCGGGAATTTATGGAATGATTGGCGGCCAGGTTGTCGATGTGGAGCTGGAGGGCCGGCCTTTGGATAAACCGGTGCTGGATTTTATCCATGAGATGAAGACAAGCGCATTGATTGAATGTTCGATGATGATTGGCGCGGTATTGGCCGGGGCCGATGAAGTTTCTCTGAATAAAGTGGAGCAGATGGCGAAAAATATTGGTATCAGCTTCCAGATTCAGGATGATATATTGGATGTAACGAGTACACTGGAAGTTTTGGGAAAGCAGACCCACAGTGATGAGAAAAATCATAAAACGACCTATGTGACACTGTTTGGCATTGACGGTGCGATGGCTGAAGCGGAGCGGTTTTCGAATGAGGCCATAGGTTTACTTGAAGAGATGTCGGAAGAAAAGGGCATGGAGAATCCATTTCTGGTGGAATTGATATGCCAGCTTGTACACAGAGAAAAGTAAGCGGGTGAATACAAATCATGTCAGGAATATTAGAGCAAATTAAACAGGCAAATGATATTAAGAAAATTGATGAGTCCCAGTATGGCGCGCTGGCGGAGGAATTGAGAGATTTAATTATTCATTCTGTCAGCGAAAACGGCGGTCATCTGGCTTCAAATCTGGGAGTGGTTGAATTGACGATGGCCCTCCATCTTTGTCTCGATTTACCAAAGGATAAGATTATCTGGGATGTCGGCCATCAGTCTTATACCCATAAGATTCTGACGGGGCGGAAGGATGAATTTGCAGGACTTCGTTCCTACGGGGGTATGAGCGGCTTCCCAAAGCATCGGGAAAGCCAGTGTGACGCCTTTGATACGGGCCATAGTTCCACATCGATTTCAGCGGCCCTTGGATATGTCCGGGCCAGAGAATTAACCGGTGAGGATTATACGGTGGCAGCGGTCATCGGCGACGGCTCCCTGACCGGGGGCATGGCCTATGAGGCTCTCAATAATGCGGCCCGGCTGAATACGAATTTAATTATTATTTTAAATGATAATAAAATGTCCATTTCAGAAAATGTGGGCGGCATGAGCAAATATTTGAACCGGATTCGGACAAATGAAAATTATGTGGAATTTAAGTCGGATGTGGAGACGGCGCTGCGCCGGATTCCGGGAATCGGCGATTCGGTGGCCAGAGGTGTGAAACGCTCAAAGGACTCTCTCAAGCAATGGCTTATTCCGGGAGGATTTTTTGAAGATTTGGGCATTGAATATATGGGGCCTGTGGACGGTCATAATATGAACCAGTTGATTCGGGCGATTAAGACGGCCCAGAAGGAAAAACAGGCGGTGATTGTCCATGTGATTACCCAGAAAGGCAAAGGCTATGAGCCGGCGGAAAATCATCCTTCCGAATTCCATGGCGTTGGAAAATTCGATGTGAAAAGCGGAGAAATCGTCAAAAATCCGAACATCACCTATACGGAAGCTTTTTCAAAAGCAATCCAGTATATTGGAATGAAGGATGAACGGGTAGTTGCCGTCAGCGCAGCGATGCCTTCGGGAACAGGGCTGACAAAGTTTGCCAAGCGTTTTCCGGGAAGGTTTTTTGATGTGGGCATTGCGGAAGAGCATGCCGTGACCTTTGCCGGAGGTTTGGCAGCCGGGGGATTGAAACCCTATGTGGCGATTTATTCCTCCTTTTTCCAGAGGGCTTATGACCAGATTATTCACGATGTCTGTATCCCGGATCTGCCGGTCACTTTTTGTATCGACCGGGCAGGGATTGTCGGCGCGGACGGGGAGACCCATCAGGGAATTCTCGATTTGTCTTTCTTTGCGTCCATTCCGGGAATGACCATCTGCGCGCCGAAAAATAAATTTGAATTATACGATATGATGAAATTCTCGCTGAATTTTGGGCATCCGCTGGCGATTCGCTATCCAAGGGGCGACGCCTATGAGGGTGAACGGGAACATCGGGCGCCGATTGTATGCGGAAAGAGCGAGATTCTCTATGAAGGCGAACAGGTAGCCCTTGTCGCTGTCGGCAGTATGGTGGAGACGGCCATACAGGTTAAAGATTATCTGGCGGAAGCGGGGCTTCCTGCGACGGTTGTCAACGCCAGGTTTATCAAGCCGCTGGATACGGATATGCTGGACGCTCTCGCGGACAAGCACAATATGATTGTAACTATGGAAGAAAATGTACTTCGGGGCGGTTTTGGCGAAGCCGTATCTGATTATTATATGACGAAGGGACTGCCTGTATTTGTCAAACATGTGGGTATCCCGGATGTATTTGTGGAGCATGGCAATGTGGCCCAACTGAAGACTTCTATGGGCATGGATGCCTGGGCCATATCCGCAAAGATTTTATCTGAGGTATTATTATGAAAAAAAGACTGGATGTGCTCTTAGTGGAACGCCGTCTGGCGGACTCCCGGGAAAAGGCCAAGGCCATTATTATGACGGGCAATGTATTTGTCAACGGCCAGCGGGAGGATAAGGCGGGGACGACCTTTGATGAAGAAAAGGCGGCCATCGAGATTAAGGGTCATACAATGAAATATGTGAGCCGGGGCGGCTATAAGCTGGAGAAGGCGGTGGATGTTTTCGGCGTGGATGTGCGGGATAAGGTCTGCATGGATATCGGTTCATCCACCGGCGGGTTTACCGATTGCATGCTCCAAAACGGGGCGGTAAAGGTTTTTGCCGTGGATGTGGGGCGTGGACAGCTTGACTGGAAGCTGCGCCAGGATGAACGGGTCGTCAGCATGGAAAAGACAAATATCCGTTATGTGACCCCGGAGGATATCGGAGAGCCCGTCGCCTTTGCTTCAGTGGATGTTTCCTTTATATCGCTGGCCCTTGTGCTGCCTGCGGCCAGAGCCCTTTTGACGGAGTATGGGCACATGGTCTGCCTTATAAAACCCCAGTTTGAAGCCGGCCGGGAGAAGGTTGGCAAAAAAGGGGTTGTCCGGGATAAGGCGGTACATATCGAAGTGATTGAAAAAGTGATTCATATTGCCGATGAACTTCATTTTAAGGTGCTCGGACTGGATTATTCGCCCATCAAGGGGCCGGAGGGCAATATTGAATATTTAATTTATCTTGAAAAACACCCGGAGAATGAGGCGCCGGCCCATGAACCGGTAGATGTGAAACAGGTGGTGGAGCAATCCCATGCTTCACTGTGACAGGAGAGACAGATGGATAAATTTTTAATTGTGACAAATCAGGATAAAGACAGAGACTTGCGGGTTACAAAAGAAATTAAAAGATATGTGGAGAGCAGAGACTGTATGTGCCATCTGGCGGAACCGATGGTGGGAACGGACCTGCTGCAGACCGGATACACGGATATGAGCAAACTTCAGGAAGATGTGGACTGTGTTATCGTGGTCGGCGGGGACGGAACATTTATCCAGACAGTAAGAGATTTTGCCGGATTGGATATTCCGATGGTTGGCGTCAATATGGGAACGGTTGGTTTTTTGGCGGCCATCGATGTGGATGGACTGCATGACGGGCTGGATGCGCTGATTTACGGAAAATTTACGATACAGCAGCGCATTATGCTTTTGGGGCAGGTTTACCGGGAGGGGCGGCGCCTGCATAAGAGTATCGCCTTCAATGATGTTATAGTGACCCGTTCCGGGTTTTCTAGGCTGGTTGAATTAAAAATTTATGTGAATGACCAGCTATTGGACATTTATGCCGCAGACGGCGTTATCGTATCCACGCCGACAGGCTCAACGGGATATAATCTGTCCGCCGGAGGCCCGGTGGTTTTCCCGGAAACGGAAATGATGATTATCACGCCTATCTGTCCCCATTCTCTGTCTGCCCGAAGCGTGGTCGTTTCGGCACAGGCAAAGATAAAAATTGAAGTAGGGAGACGGCGCAAAACCCAGAAGGAGGAGGCCCTTGTCACCTATGATGGGCAGACGGTATGGGAGCTGGAATCTTCCGATGTGGTGGAGGTTGTCCAGGCAAGTACAAAGGTGCCGATTGTAAATATACGTCAGAAAAGCTTCTGCGATATATTACGCAATAAAATAAAAAATGTATAATAATGCGGAAGGGAAGTGTCAGATTTGAAATCAAAACGGCATGCAAAGATATTGGAACTCATTGATAAATACGATATTGAAACTCAGGAAGAGCTGGCGGACCGTCTGAATGAAAGCGGATTTTCCGTAACTCAGGCAACCATCTCCCGGGACATCCGGGAACTTAAATTATCCAAGGTTTCGGGAAGCAACGGCCGGCAGAAGTATGTTGCTTTTATTAAACCGACAATGGAAATGACGGATAAATATTCCAGAGTTTTAAAAGAAGGTTATGTTTCCAAGGAAGTTGCCACAAGTATGATTGTCATTAAAACAGTGACAGGGATGGCGATGGCTGTGGCCGTGGCGATTGATCATATGGAACTTCCGGGGGTTGTCGGCTGTATTGCCGGAGATGATACGATTATGTGCGCCCTTCGCAGCGATGAAGACGCCCACATGGTTATGGAAAAAATCAATCAGATGTTAAAGTAGGAAGATGTTGGAATAGGAGATACGATGCTTTTAAGTGTACATGTGAAGAATCTGGCATTAATTGATGAGGTTGAGATGAATTTTGAAAATCACCTCAATATATTGACGGGTGAAACCGGTGCGGGCAAATCTGTCCTTATGGGCGCGGTGAATATGGCCCTCGGGGGCCGGGTTTCCAGGGATATGATACGCAAAGGGGCGGACTATGCCCTGGCGGAATTATTTTTCAGCGTTTCGGATGCCCGGGTGCTGGAAACATTGAAGGCCATGGAGATTCCGGTGGAGGATGATTTGGTGGTTATATCCCGTCGGATGACTTCCGGCCGGAGTGTGAGCCGGATTAACGGGGAGATTGTTTCCGCAGCCGATGTTCGCCGGGCCGGACAGCTTCTGATGGATATTCATGGCCAGCATGAGCATCAGTCCCTGCTGGATAAATCCAGGCATTTGATTATCCTGGACCGGTTTATCCGGGAACCCCTGGGGGACAGAAAAGAAAAACTTGCCAGGGCCTATCAGGAATATATGCACTGGAAAGATACCTTTGAAAATCAGGCAATGGATAACGAACAGCGTCTGCGCCAGATGGCCTTCATCGAATTTGAAGTGGAAGAAATTGAGAACGCCCGCTTAATGCCGGGAGAAGATGAACAGCTTGAGGCGGATTATCGAAAGATGTCCCATGGACGGCAGATTATCGAGGGACTTTCCCAGGTGCATCAGTGGACGGGCTATGATGACAGCACATCGGCCGGAGAGCAGCTTGGCCGGGGCCTTAAAAATTTCTATAATCTGGAAGATTATGATTCGGAGCTGAGTGTGCTTCGGGAACAGTTGGAAAATATTGAAAGTCTTTTAAATGATTTTAACCGGGATTTATCCGGATATATGGATACACTATCCTTTGATGAACAGGATTTCAGGGATACGGAAGAACGTTTGGATTTAATCAATCGGCTGAAAGCCAAATACGGGGCAACGATTGAGGATATTTTAAAATATAAGGCGGAAAAAGAGGCGGAGCTTCATCGTCTGCGCGGGTATGATGACTGGCTTGCCGGGGTAAAGGCAAAACTTTCAGCCAGCGAAAAAGAATTGAAGGTTCTGGCGGATGAGGTGAGCGGTATCCGAAGGGAATACGGGGCTGTTTTGGAGAAACAGATGGAAGAGTCCCTGAAAGATTTGAATTTCCTTCAGGTGCGTTTTCAGATAAAAATCACATCGACAGAAAAGTATACGAAAAACGGCCGGGATGACGTCGAATTTCTTGTGTCCACGAATCCGGGAGAAGATGTGAAACCGCTTGGACAGGTCGCTTCCGGCGGTGAACTTTCGAGAATTATGCTCGGCATTAAATCCGTGCTGGCCGAGATTGATGAGATTCCGACATTGATTTTTGATGAGATTGATGCGGGAATCAGCGGACGGACAGCCCAGAAGGTTGCCGAGAAGATGGCCTATATCGGGAGAAACCATCAGGTTTTGTGCATTACCCATTTGCCCCAGATTGCGGCCATGGCGGACAGCCATTATCTTATAGAAAAAACGGCGGACGGCATGCGGACGGAAACCCGGATTCGCAGATTGGCCGAAGAGGAACAGGTGCGGGAAGTGGGCCGTTTGATGGGCGGTGTTGAAATCACTCAAACCATTTTAGACAGTGCGGATGAAATGAAAAAAATGGCAGAACAGTTTAGAAAAACCTGTTTGAAAAATTAAATATGTCACATACTATGAAGGATGTACGCAGCTCGTATATCCTTTATTTTTTTGTATGGAGGCGATAGGATGAATCGGAAAAAATACCGCAGGTGGCTCATTATCGTGTTTATCATCTATCTCTGCGCATTTTCATATTACCTTTCCTATACCATCCACACATCCATACCGGATGTCTGGAAGCTGACGGTGGGGAAGGAGGAAACGCTGGATTTTAATCTTCCGTTGACTATGCAGGCGGATGGAGAGAGCCTTGCCGCAGCCAGTATAAATGGTGAAAAAGTACCTTCCAGTGAAATCCATCTGAATCTGAATGAAGCCGTGTCTGTCAATATTGAAGAAAAGGGAATATACCATTTTTCACTAAAATGGATGGGCTTTCATTTAAAGGATGTGGAAGTTGATGTTGTTGATGAAATGAAATTGATGCCTTTGGGGATGCCGGTAGGTATTTATATCCGCACGAAGGGCGTCATGGTTCTCGGCACCGGCGCGGTGGCTACCTATGAGGGCGACCGGGCAGAACCGGCGGAAGATGTGCTTCAGAGCGGTGATTATATATTGGAAGTGGGAAATCAGGAAATCCAGTCCATCGATGATTTGACGGATATTCTGGAACACTGGGAAGGCGGAGATATGCTTCTGACAATTTTGCGGAATGACGAAAGGGTGGAAGTGCGGGTCACGCCGGTGCGCACCGAGGATTCCGAATATAAAATCGGCGCCTGGATTCGGCAGGATGCCCAGGGAATCGGAACCCTCAGTTATGTGGATTCTGAAAATCATTTTGCCGCTCTGGGCCACAGTATCACCGATGTGGATACAAGCCAGCGAATCGATATCAGCGGCGGCCGGCTTTATCAGTCCAATATCCTTTCGATTGTCAAAGGCCAGAACGGTGTTCCCGGAGAGATGGTGGGCAACATCGATTATAAACATGGACAGATTCTCGGACAGATTGAATCCAATAATGAGAATGGCATTTTCGGAACATTGGCCGAGGATGCCCGGCTTTACGATGAAAATCAGGCACTTCCGGTGGGCTTCCGCCAGGAAGTAGAAAAGGGACCTGCGACCGTGCGGTGCTGTGTTGAAGGCGATATCAAGGATTACGAAGTGGAAATCGAAAGCCTGGAACCGGGAGGTTCCGGCAAAAATCGGGATATGGTTATTAAAATAACCGATGAAAATCTGTTGAATACAACTAATGGGATTGTCCAGGGCATGAGCGGCTCACCTATCATCCAAAACGGCAAAATCATCGGTGCGGTCACCCATGTTTTTGTCAACGATTCCACAAAGGGATACGGAATCCTTATTGAAAACATGCTGGAGTATTGAAAATAATAGTGCAAAATGCCCAAAAACTATAATGTCAAATGATTAACTTTTATTGACTTTTACTGTTTTCTATAATAAGATAATAGGATAGTAGAAGATTATAAGGAGGATATTTTTATGAAAAAACTATGGGCAATTTTAGGAATTTGCGCACTGACACTCTGCGCATGCGGACAGAAAGCAGACGATGTAAAGGAAACAAAGGCGGAAACAGCGGAGACAGTGGAAACAGCGCAAACGGGGGAAACAGAAGCAGTCGGCACAGGCAGCGCTGAGGATAAGGGAACTTTGATTCTTGCAACGACAACAAGTACAAAGGACAGCGGTTTGTTGGATGAAATTCTTCCTGTTTTTGAGGAAGCCACAGGTTATCAGGTGGATGTGGTTTCTGTTGGTTCAGGCGAGGCAATGAAGATGGGAGAAAACGGTGAGGCCGACGTACTTCTGGTTCATTCTCCGGCGGCTGAAAAGGCCTTTATTGAAGGCGGACACGCCGATGAAGACGGAAGAAAAGATGTTATGTATAATGATTTTGTTTTAGTCGGGCCGAAGGATGACCCTGCAGGTATTCAGGCGGAGGCCCCGGCGGATGCAGTGAAGGCATTTCAGATATTGAGTGAAACCGAATCCGCTTTTATATCGAGAAGTGATGAATCCGGTACCCACAAAAAGGAATTGTCCATCTGGGAAAAATGCGGCATTGAGCCGTCCGGCGAGTGGTATGTGGAAGCCGGCGCAGGCATGGGCGCTGTTCTCGAGATGGCAAATGAAACTCTGGCTTATACCTTATCGGACAGAGCAACCTGGCTGAATCTTGGACTGGATGGAGATTTGACGATTGTCTGTGAGAAGGATGAAAGCGGCATTTTATATAACCAGTATGGGGTTATCTGTGTGAATCCGGAGAAAAATGATGTGATTAATCATGAGGGAGCCAAAACATTCCAGGATTGGATCACCTCAGAAGAAACCCAGTCGCTGATTGGCGAATACGGCACTGAAAAATACGGCGCGCCGTTATTTACGCCAAATGCACAGTAAATATGCAGTTTAACAGCTTATGAATATTATTATTGAAGGTATCAAAGAGGCTTTCCGGCTTATATTTTCTCTGGATGCGGAAGTATTTGAAGTCGTTTTACTGTCTTTAAGAGTTTCTCTGACATCGCTGTTTGCGGCGGGCATCGGAGGAATATTTCTCGGTATTCTGGCATCGAAATATTCTTTTCCGCTGAAGCACTTATTTATGCGTTTCATTTATACCCTGATGGGTATGCCGCCGGTGCTTTGCGGGCTGCTGGTGTATATTCTTTTTATGCGCCGTGGACCTTTTGGAAGTCTGAGGCTGAATTATACGGTAACAATTATGATTATCGCCCAGATTTTAATGATTTTGCCGATTATCATCGGGCTGACTTATAATGCGGCGGCAGAAAAGCAGGAGAGGATTCAGCGCTTGTCAAAAACATTGGGGGCAAGTCCGGCGCAGACGATGGGTCTGTTTCTCTTTGAACTGCGCGGCGGCCTTGTTGTGGCGTTGGTTTCCGGCTTTTCGAGGGCAATCTCGGAAGTCGGTGCGGTAATGATTGTGGGTGGAAATATTGACGGAAAAACCCGGGTTATGACGACCTATATTTCCCAATTGAAGGGCATGGGCGAGTATGAACGGGCTTTGGCGGTGGGAATTATTTTGCTTCTGATTTCATTTATGGTGAATACAGTTCTCTACCGCTTCCAGAGGGAAAAGAGCGGATAAGATATGCGGATAGAAATTGAAAATTTAAAAAAATCATATCAGGGTACTCCGGTGCTGGACATTGACAGGCTGACCGTCCGGGAAGGCAAAATCACGGCGATTGTCGGTCCAAACGGCGCGGGGAAATCAACTCTGCTGAACCTGATTGGAAATCTTCTGCAAAAAGACGGGGGAATCATCCGATATGACGGGGAGAAAAAAGTGCCGGAGAAACATATCACCCTTGTATTCCAGGAGCCCTATTTAATTTCCACTACTGTAAGAAAAAATATAGCCTGTCCGATGAAGCTCAGAAAATTTTCAAAAGAAGTGATTGAGGGCAGAATCGGGGAACTGGCCAAAGAACTGAATCTGGAAGAACTGCTGGATAAAAAGGCCAATCAACTGTCCCTGGGAGAAGTGCAGAAAGTGGCTTTGGCAAGGGCATTATCCTTTGAGCCCGATTTGCTTCTTCTGGATGAACCCTGTGCAAGTATCGACCCTTATACAACCAGTGAGATTGAAAAAATACTCATGAAGATGAATCGCCGCAGGGGGACGACGATGGTTATGGTGACCCACAATCTGGCCCAGGCCCGGCGATTGGCTGATGATGTCATTTTATTGAAAAAGGGAAGACTTGTGGAATGTTGTGGCTCGGAGCAGTTTTTTGTCCATTCGGAAAATGAGGAGACAAAGAAGTTTGTTGAAGGAGAACTTTTAATTTGAATATTGAACTATTACATACAGATACGTTGGAACAGGCCGGACAGAAGCTGAAAGAGGAAACGGCAAATCTGGAATTTAAAACACATAAAGTGGCCTGTGAGGCGGCTTTGGGGTTTATCTGCGCAAAAGATGTTATTGCAGAAGAGAATGTGCCGCCATTCCGGCGTTCAACCGTGGACGGATATGCCGTTATCGCTGCGGACAGTTACGGCTCCGGCGATTCCAATCCGGCATTTTATCAGGTGACCGGCCATGTGAATATTGAAGAACCTGCCCTGATGACGGTGAAGACAGGGGAAGCGGTGCAGGTGCAGACCGGGTCTATGGTGCCTGATGGAGCGACGGCTGTTTTGATGGTGGAGTATACGGAGCAGTATGCCGATGGAAAAATCATCGGATATAAGGCTGTGAGCGACGGTGAAAATGTGATTCAGCCGGGAGAAGATATTGCAGTCGGCGAATGTCTGATTCAAAGAGGACGGAAAATCAATGCCGGTGATATCGGGATAATGGCTGCCCTCGGCATCTGTGATATTGAAGTTTATGTGCCGCCGGCAGTGACAATCCTGTCTACCGGGGATGAACTGGTGGATATTGACGAACCTTTGACGGCGTCAAAAATCCGGGATATTAATTCCTATGCTCTGGCGGCGGAAGCGCGAAGAATGGGGATGAATGTCCTCAGAAGTCTGCGGGTCGGAGATAGGGAGCCGGATATATTTGAGGCGGTTTCCCGGGCGGCGGAGGACAGCGATATTATTCTTATATCCGGCGGAAGTTCCAAAGGAAATAAGGACTATACAAAAAGGGTGCTGGAAAACTTCACAGGCAATGTGTTTACCCATGGAATTGCCATCAAGCCGGGGAAGCCGACGATTTTGGCCTATGACAGGAAATTCCACACGGTGATTGCCGGACTTCCCGGTCATCCGATGGCGGCCATGCTGATGTTTCGGATGGTGATTGTCCGCTGGTATTGGGAAAAGAGCGGGAGGCGGACGCGTCCGCCTTATCGGGCGAGAATCAGTGAGAATGTTTCCAGCAATCAGGGCAGAGAGACCTGTCTGCCTGTGAAATTGATTCGTGATTCGGAGGGTTTCACGGCAAAGCCGATTCATGCCAAATCGGGCAGCATTGCGGCCCTGGCCGGAGCCGATGGCTATGTGCGGATACCGAGAAACCAGGAAGGCCTGAACCGGGGTGAGCCGGTTTGGGTAGAGGTGTTTTGATGAAGAGAAATTTATATTTGAATGTTCAGAAAAAAGAGGAAGCGCTTGCCGGTTTTCTGGCGGCATTTTCCAATATCCGGCCGCAGGGAGAGTGGATTCCCGTTGTGGAGAGTCTTGGACGCATCACTGCGGAGGCCGTATATGCCAGATATTCCAGTCCGTCTTATAATTCCTGTGCCATGGACGGCATTGCGGTCATCAGCGCCCATACGAAGGGAGCTTCAGAAAAAAATCCGCTAAAGCTGATTCGGGGAGAGGACTATCTGGATGTGGATACCGGGGATATGATTATGCCGCCCTATGATGCGGTCATTATGGCGGAAGATTTAATCGAGCCGGAGGACGGGGAAGGCTATATCATTATCGCGCCGACCCATCCTTTTGCCCATGTGCGGGCCATCGGAGAAGATATTGTCGCCAAGGAAATGGTGCTCCCAACCGGTCATAAAATATGCGCCATTGATATTTCTGTGCTTTTATCTGCAGGTATTATGGAAATTCAGGTAATTAAGAAGCCGGTAATCGGAATTATTCCCACCGGGGATGAAATGATTGAATATATGGAGCCGTTGGAGGACGGGAAAATTATAGAAACCAACTCCCGGATGTTTGAAAATCTGGTGGCGGAGCAGGGCGGTATCGGGCGGCGGTATCCGATTCTTCCGGATGATCTGGAATTGATTAAGCGGAAACTGTCGGAGGCGGCCGCTGAATGTGACATGGTTATTATCAATGCCGGTTCCAGCGCCGGACGGGATGATTACACGGTTCATGCCATCCGGCAGTTGGGCGAAGTCTATACCCACGGCATGTCCATGAAGCCGGGGAAACCGGTAATCCTGGGAAAGATAGACGGCAAGCCGGTGATTGGTCTTCCGGGCTATCCGGTATCCGCTTATCTGACTTTTATGGAGTTTGTTATTCCGGTTATGAACAGGTATGGCTGGCGGAGCGGAGAAGATAAACCGCAAAAAGAGGTTGAGGCGAAATTGTCAAAAACATTGATGTCCGGCCTGAAATATGAGGAATATGTCCGGGTAAAACTGGGAATCGTGGAAAATGAACTGGTGGCTTCGCCGCTGGAGCGGGGAGCAGGGGCTTCCATGTCGCTGGTGAGGGCCGATGGTTTTTGCGTTATTCCCCAGGATAAAGAAGGATTTTCCGCTCATGAGACGATTCGGGTTAAGCTTATGAAAGATATGGAGCAGATTCGGAAAACGCTGGTGCTCATTGGAAGCCATGACTTAATTCTGGATGTTATCAATGATATCATGATGGAGGAAGGCCGTGATACCTGCCTTTCATCCACCCATGTAGGTTCCATGGCCGGCTTAATCGCACTTCGGAAAAAAGAGACCCATCTGGCCCCGTCCCACTTGCTGGATGAGAAGGACGGAAGCTATAATATATCGATTACCCGCGAGATGTTCCCGGATGAGAAAATGGTCATTATTAAGGGAGTCCGCAGACGGCAGGGCTTTATTGTTAAAAAGGGAAATCCTCTGAATATTCAGAGCATCCGTGATATAACGCCGGAGATACGCTACATAAATCGTCAGCGGGGCGCCGGAACCCGGGTGCTTTTCGATTATCTTCTGAAAAAAGAGGGAATTTCCCCGGCAGATATTTCAGGGTATGGGCACGAAGCGGCAACCCATATGAGTGTGGCGGTGGCTGTCCAGAAGGATAATGCGGATGTGGGAATGGGTATTTATTCCTGTGCAAAGGCTCTGAATCTTGATTTTATCGAGGTGGGCTTTGAAGAGTATGATTTTGTGACTTATGAAAAATATCTGGAATTGCCGGCGGTTCAGGAGTTCCTTCACATTCTCAAAGGAGACGCCTTTAAAAAGCGTTTGGATATGCTGGGAGGCTATGGCTGGGAAGAGTGCGGGCAACTGTGTTTCCTTTGAGCAGGATTGAAACGGGGATGATATTTTGTTTGAGAAAAATATGGATTTTCTTACGGCAGAGCAGGCGGAGCGGATTCGCCGGATGATTGTTGCGGTTGTCGGCGCCGGGGCTTTAGGACAGATGGCTGCCCACCAGCTTGTACGGGGCGGTTTTGAAAAACTTATTTTAATCGATAAAGATGTATTGGAGTACAGTAATTTCAATCGTCAATTATATGCCCTGGATTCTACAGTCAATCAATCCAAAGCGGAAGTGCTGAAAGCCGGTCTTTTGGATATCCGGCCTCAGGCAGATATAAAAATCTGTGAAACCTTTTTGGATGAATGTAACGGGAGACACCTTCTGTCAGGGGCGGATTTGCTGATGGACTGTGTGGATGATGCGGATACCAAAGTCTGTCTTGAAAAACTGGCGGAGGAGTTAAAGATTCCATTGATTCATGGGGCTGTGGAAGGCTGGTATGGACAGGTGGCAACGATTTTTCCGGGGGATGCTTTGCTGGAACGGCTTTATATGTACCCTAAAAAACAGGAAGTGTCGGCGCTTATGCCGACGGTCTGCGCGGTTGCGGCGCTGCAGGCCGGAGAAGCATTGAAACTGGCAGCGGGATGCGGAGAACTGCTGCATCAAAAAGTGATGTTTGTGGATATGTTAAACAGTGATTTTTCATGGGTGACCATGCAGAAGGTATAAAAATTAAGAAACAGAGAAAGAGGTGAGAAGATATGGCAACAAAATATGGGGGTTATATGGGAAAAGTGCTGAAAATTGATTTGACGACAAAAGAAGTGTCCGAATATCCCTTTTCCGATAGAGAACGAGAATTGTTTATCGGCGGAAAGACTATGGCGGCAAAGATTCTTGGGGACCATTTAAAGGGAACGGAGAAGGCATTTTCCGAGGATAATCTTCTGGTGATTACGACGGGGCCGCTGACGGGCACCGGGGCGCCGAGTGCCAGCCGTTTTAATGTTTCAACCCTGTCGCCCCAGACCGGTTATATTACATCATCCAACTGTGGCGGCCATTTTGGATATTATCTGAAAAAAGCGGGGCTGGATGGCCTGATTTTAACCGGGCAGTGTGAAGAAAAGACATGGATTGAAATTCAGAATGACAATGTCCTGTTTCACAGCGCCGATGATTTGTGGGGGATGAAAACAACCCAGGTCCAGGAGGCTTTGGATGACAAACTTCGAATGAAAAACGGGCGTGTCCGCAAGAACGGAAAGATTTGTATCGGGCCGGCCGGGGAAAATATGGTGCTCTATTCCAGTATTGTTTCCAACGACCGTATTTCCGGGCGGGGAGGCACCGGGGCTGTGATGGGCTGGATGCGCCTGAAAGCGGTTTGTGTCAGCGGGACGAAAGAAATTCCGATTTATGACAAGGAAAAGATGATTGCCCATACAAAGAAATGGTTCAGATATTTAAGAAAGCATCCGCTGACCGGCGATCAGCTTCCGAGACTGGGGACAGCGGGACTTGTCAGCTCTATGCAGATGAAAGAAATGCTTTCCACAAAAAATTACAGCCGGGGACAATATGAAGATTTCGAAAAGGTCAGCGGCGAGGTTTTGGCTGAAAAACACAATATTGTCAATAAAGGCTGTCTCACCTGTCCGATTCGCTGTGCCCGCACGGTGGAGGTTGAAGGGCGGCCGGTGAAGGGGCCGGAACTGGAGACACTGGTACTTCTCGGCGGAGGCATATTAAATAATAATCTGGAGGCTGTGCTGAAATGGAATTATGAGCTGGACGAACTGGGAATGGATACGATTTCAGCGGCCAATACTTTGTCCTATGCCATGGAAGCCAATGAAAAGGGACTTTGGGATAATGGCTTGAAGTTTTCCGAGATTGACGGCATTTCGCAGATATTTGAGGATATTGCCTATCGCCGGGGCATTGGAGACGAACTGGCAGAGGGAAGTAAGCGGCTGTCCGAAAAATATGGCGGCAAAGAGTTTGCCATTCATGCAAAGGGAATGGAACTGGCGGCTTATGAACCGAGAAAGGCGGTGGGCCTTGGACTGGGCTATGCGGTCAGCAACCGGGGCGGCTGTCATTTAAATGGCGGTTATCTCGCTATTCTGGAGGGCCTCGGGCTTTCTATTAATCAGACAACCTATCATGGAAAAGCGGATTTAACGATGATGTTCCAGGATTTGATGGAAATGATATCCGCTTCCGGCCAATGTCTGTTTACGAGCTATGCCTTTTTCCCGGCGCCGCTTATGCGCCACCCGAACAGCTGGTATGTGAAACTGGTGAATAAAGTTCTGCCATATTGCGGCGCTGTGGTGCGGCTGATGAACAAATATCCGGAGATGTTAAAGCTGCATCTGCCGGTATTCCATCATACCAAAGGCTTTGAGTATGCCACAGGGATGAAGATGTCTTTTGGTCATTATATGCGCTGCGGCGAACGGGGCTACAATCTGGAGAGGGAAGTAAACCGGAGATTTGGAGTGAACGCCAATAAGGATGCTTTGCCGTCCCGCCTCGTGAAAACATTGCAGGACCCGAAAGACCCGACATCCAAAGTGCCGTTGGAAAAACTGAAAAAAGTTTATTATCATGCCCGGGGATGGGATAATAACGGATTGCCGACGGAGAAGCTTTTGAAGAAACTGGAAATTATTTAAGGCAAAGGGTGGTGTCTGTGGTTAAAGTAAAATTGTTTGGCGTGGCCCGTTTAAAGACCGGCGTCAGCGGATTTGAGGCGGATGTCTCCACTGTGGAGGCGTTAAGAAGCGCGGTTCCCGGGATGACAAAGCGGGAAGCGAAAGATTTGGTTGTTTTGGTGAACGGAAAAACGGTCGGCCGGGGATATCGGTTTAAGGATGGCGATGAAGTCTCCATGTTTTCACCGGCAGGAGGTGGATGAAAATGAAAAAAAAGAAAATGCCTTATATTAATAAAGAAACATGTGCGGGCTGTTCGGTTTGTGTCGAAAATTGTCCGATGGACTGTCTGAGCATTGAAGAGCCTAAGTTTCATGGGGATATTCACACGATTGCCTGTGTGGATGAAACCAAATGTATCGGCTGCGGTATCTGTGCGAAGGCATGTCCGATTCAGGCCATTGACATGCGCGATGGGGGAAAGGCGGTGTATACTGTGAAAAACAAATTAAATGTGAAGAAAATCTATTGCAGGGGCTTCCAGTCTGTTATGAAAATCGGCATGGCCATATTGCCGTGGAAAGTACCGAAAACGCTGCGGGGCCGGGATGCGGTGAAAAGGCTGCCGGAGGCTATTAAACATAAAAAGTTCAAAAAAGTTCTTATTGTTACGGATAAAATGCTGATGGAACTGCATCTGCTGGACGGTATGCTTGAAGCGATGGATCAGCAGGGGCTGGAATATGCGATTTATGACGGGGTGGCGCCGAATCCAACCGATATTAATGTTGAGGAAGGCGTAAAACTCTATAAAGAAGAAAAGTGCGACTGTATGATCGCTTTTGGCGGAGGTTCGCCGATGGACTGTGCGAAGGGTATTGGCGCCCGTATTACGCGGCCCCATAAGAGTGTGAAAAGACTGCAGGGCCTCTTTAAGATTTTGCTTCCGATTCCGACAATTTTTGCTGTTCCTACAACGGCAGGAACAGGTTCGGAGACAACGGTGGCCGCGGTTATCACTGAGGCAGCAACCCATCATAAAGCATCGATGAATGATTTGTGTCTGATGCCGAAATATGCAGTGCTGGATCCGGCCGCCGAACACATTTAAGGACTGCGGGGTCAGTCCCAAATGAGCCACAACCGGTATGGACGCTTTGTGCCATGCGGTGGAGAGCTATACAAATAATACTTACAATTCAAAGCTGGAAAAGGATATGTGTAAAAAGGCTGTGAAGCTGATTTATGATAACCTTTATGATGTTTATCAGGATGGCAGCAATCTGAAAGGCCGTTATAATATGCAGAAGGCCGCTTTTTTGGCTGGCCGGGCCTTTACAAGGGGCTGCGTAGGCTATGTGCATGCGATTGGCCATACACTGGGCGGACTGTACGGAACACCGCATGGCCTTGCAATGTCGATTCTGCTGCCGCATGTTCTGCGGGCTTTTGGGCCGGCGGCTTACGATAAACTGGCGGATTTGTGTGATGTCTGCGGCATAAAGGCGGCGGATGATACGAAAAAAGCAAAGGCGGAGGCATTTATCGACTGGATTGAAGACATGAAAGACAAGATGAATATTCCGGTATATCCTGAAATGATTCAGGAGGAGGATGTGGAGCAGATTGTGGCCTGGGCTGAAAAAGAAGGTAACCCGCTGTATCCGACACCGGTGACATGGAATAAGAAAGATTTTAAAGAATTCATTTTGTCATTAATCGGAGAATAAAATGATAGACAACGAGGGAAGAGTCATAGATTATCTGCGCATTTCCATTACGGACAGATGTAATCTCAGATGTATCTATTGTATGCCGGAGGAGGGCGTTAAGAATATCTGCCATGAAAAAATTCTTTCCTATGATGAAATTTCCCGGATATGCGCCGTGCTGGCCGGTCACGGCCTGAAAAAAATAAAGATTACCGGCGGCGAACCCCTGGTGAGAAAGAATATGCCGGTACTTATTCGGGAGTTAAAAGCAATTCCCGGAATTCAGAGTGTGACGCTGACAACCAACGGGGTATTGCTGGAAAGCTATTATGATGCGCTGATTGATGCCGGAATCGACGCCGTGACTGTCAGTCTCGACACAACAGAGAGGGACGTGTATCAGAGGATTACCCGGAGGGATGAATTAAACAGCGTTTTGCGGGGAATCGAAAAGGCCATCGCAGAAAACAGGGTGCGGCTGAAAATCAACTGCGTTTCTGCCATTGGCGTTGAAACCCAGAATCTTTTGTCTCTTCTGCATTATGCGGAACGGGCGGATGTGGATGTACGTTTTATTGAAATGATGCCGATTGGGCTCGGCAGCCGGTTTCCGATGGTATCGGAGGCACAGATTCGGCAGCGGATTGAAGAAAAGTATGGCAGGCTGACACCTTATTATCAACCGCGGGGCAATGGCCCATGCCGGTATTATGAAGCCCCCGGACTGATTGGAAAGATTGGATTTATCAGTGCGGTGAGTCATAAATTTTGCGATACATGCAACAGAGTACGGCTGACATCGGATGGATTTTTGAAGACTTGTCTTCAGTATGATTTTGGCGTTTCGCTGAAACCGCTGCTGGAACAAAGAATTTCGGATGAGGCGTTGTGGGAAGTGATGCGGGAGGCAATCAAGAACAAGCCAAAGGCCCATCATTTCAATGAAGACAGAAAAAAAAGAGAAGACGAGGTTAAAGGCATGTCTCAAATCGGCGGATAAAACTGAAAAGGCGCCTGTTCTGCGAATAAGGATTGGTTTATTTGCAGGGGGCGCCTTTTATGTATTATAATGTTACGGCTTTGGAAATTCGGCCTCCGAGGATAAAGGCCAGAGCAATTTTAGCCAGATCCGGGATGATAAATGGAATGACGCACCATCCGAGGACTGCGGAAAGACCGACAGCGCCGACATTTTTTGCGTAAACGACCATAAACCAGGCGGTGCCGAAAGCGTAGCAGACGGCGAGGGCTATGACCATGGAAAGAATCAGGGCCCAGGTCTTTTTGCCCAGAGCTTTCTCAAAGGCCCATATAACGAAGGCAGAGAAAATAAAGCCGATGATGTAGCCGCCGGTGGTATTTAGGAGAGCGCCGATACCGCCTTTAAAACCGGAAAAGACGGGAAGGCCGACGGCCCCAAGAAGGACGTAGACAATAACAGATAGGGTTCCGCGTTTTCCGCCTAATACGGTCACAGCCAGAAAAATGGCAAAAGTCTGCAGGGTAAAGGGAACAACCGTCGGAATGGAAATCCATGAACATATGGCAATCACTACGGCAAAAAGTCCGATATAGGCCATATCCAGTGTTGTTATTTTTTGTGATGTCTGAGATGGTGTCATTGAAGTCATAATAATCCTCACTTTCTGCCGTCAGATTGCGGCATACACTATAAAACTTTGAAAAGCATATCACGCCGGAGAATAAATGTCAACCTAAAATATAATCAAGTTGACATTTGGAAATAAAGAGAAAACTGCGGCTTGACAAGATTTTTGTCTGTGTTTATAATGAAAGCAACGCGTTGATGAGACGAGTAGGGTATGAAACATCACAGAGAGGAACCGGCGGCTGGAAAGGTTCTGTTGGGAAATATCTGAAAACTACCTCGGAGTGGCTCCAATCAAGCCCGGTGATTCCGTTATCAATCAAAATGAAGTGGTTTTACATATGCCGCAGCATGCAAAGCCGGATGGGCAGGCGCACAGCAGCGGTCATATGAAACAAAAAGGGTGGAACCGCGAGAAGAACTCGTCCCTTTCTGTCAGACAGATGATAGAAAGAGGACTTTTTTATTTGTCTGAAAAGAAATTCTGTCTGAATTAAGAATAAAAAGTTGATGAAGGGAGAAAACAAAATGAAAGTAACATTAAAAGACGGCTCTGTTAAAGAATACGCGCAGCCGATGTCCGTAATTGATATTGCGAAAGATATTTCTGAAGGATTGGCCCGGGCGGCCTGTGCCGGTGAATTAAACGGTGAGGTTGTGGATTTGAGAACCGTTGTTGATAATGATTGTGAATTAAACATTTTGACATTTGATTCAGAGGGCGGCGCAGCAGCTTTCCGACATACAACATCCCATATTATGGCCCAGGCGTTAAAACGTCTTTACCCGGATGCAAAACTGGCAATCGGACCGTCCATTTCCGATGGTTTCTATTATGATATTGACAGTGAAACACCTTTAACTGCCGATGATTTGACAAAAATTGAAGCGGAGATGAAGAAGGTTGTCAAAGAAGCATGGCCGATTACCCGGTTTACGAAGAGCAGAGACGATGCGATTGCTTATTTTAAAGAAAAAGATGAGCCGTATAAGGTTGAATTGATTGAGGATTTGCCGGAGGATGCGGAAATCAGCTTCTATCAGCAGGGCGAATTTGTGGACCTCTGCGCAGGACCGCATCTGATGACAACAAAGCCTGTAAAAGCCTTTAAATTAACCAGTCTGGCCGGCGCTTACTGGCGCGGAAGCGAAAAGAATAAAATGCTGACCCGTATTTATGGTACTGCCTTTACGAAGAAAGCAGATTTGGAAGAACATCTGGCACGGATTGAGGAAGCAAAGAAGCGTGACCACCGTAAACTCGGAAAAGAGCTTGGCCTTTTCATGATTCGCGAAGAGGGCCCTGGATTCCCGTTCTTCCTGCCAAAGGGTATGGTTCTCAAAAATACGCTGTTGGATTACTGGAGAGACCTTCACCGCAAAAACGGTTATGTGGAAGTGTCCACCCCAATCATTTTAAGCCGTCATTTATGGGAGAATTCCGGTCATTGGGACCACTATAAAGACAATATGTATACAACAGTCATTGATGATGCAGATTTCGCTGTAAAACCGATGAACTGTCCGGGCGGAATGCTCGTTTATAAGTCTGAGCCTCATTCCTATAAGGATTTGCCGCTTCGTGTCGGCGAACTGGGCCTTGTTCACCGCCATGAAAAATCCGGTCAGCTTCATGGCCTGATGCGTGTACGCTGCTTTACTCAGGATGATGCCCATATCTTTATGACCCAGGAGCAGATTCGCCAGGAGATTAAAGGCGTTGCGAAACTCATTGATGAAGTTTACAACCTTTTCGGATTTAAATATCATGTAGAACTTTCCACCCGTCCGGAGGATTCCATGGGAAGTGATGAGGATTGGGAAATCGCAACAGATGGTCTTAGAGGCGCCCTTGAGGACCTTGGCCTTGACTATGTTATCAATGAGGGCGACGGCGCATTCTACGGCCCGAAGATTGACTTCCATCTGGAAGATTCCATCGGAAGAACATGGCAGTGCGGAACCATTCAGTTGGATATGCAGATGCCTCAGCGTTTTGATTTGGAATATACGGGTGCAGACGGTGAGAAACACCGCCCGGTTATGATTCACCGTGTAGCTTTCGGTTCCGTGGAACGTTTTATCGGTATTTTGATTGAACATTTTGCAGGTGCATTCCCGACATGGCTGTCTCCGGTGCAGGTTAAAGTGCTGCCGATTTCCGATAAATACATGGATTATGCCCAGAGTGTACTGGCCCAGTTAAATGAAGCCGGTATCCGGGCGGAAATTGATACCCGTGCCGAGAAGATTGGCTATAAGATTCGTGAAGCAAGACTTCAGAAGATTCCTTACATGCTTGTTGTCGGAGCAAAAGAAGAGGAAGAGAAAGCGGTTTCCGTTCGCAGCCGTTTCAAAGGGGATGAAGGCCAGAAAGATCTGCAGTCATTTATCGCAGATATTCTGGAAGAAATCCGTACAAAAGAAATCCGCAAGGTGGAAGAAGAAGCTTAAAGCGGTTTATAATTAAAAAAAGAGAATTATTCCGAAAGGTGATTTTCGGGGTAATTCTCTTTTTGTGTTATTCAGAAATTATATACTCTTTCGGGCATCCCGTATGGCAGATGCTTCGCATGGGCGCGCTCCGTCAGGCTTCGCGCGATAAGGTATGATTCTTTATAATAGCGCGTATGCTGGCGTTCAAATCCGGTTTCAATTCATCAAAAGAAATCGGGTCGTTTTCCAGAATTGTGCTGAAAGCCGTGGAACTGGCCAGCTCAATAATTAAGAACAGCATGGTTTCCGGGGCCCTCAGGCGGCAGTCCGGATGATCAAGAAGCAGTTTCCTATAGATGTCATAGGCGCTGATATCTTTCCCCGGCAGATTTTTTGTCATGGCATGGCGGAATATTCCCCAACTCAGGTTTTTTGAAATAAACCGGAGCATCGGTTTATTTTTTCGCATACAGTCCAGCACATAATCTACGATGAATATAATCCGGTCTTCCAGGGATGGAATATTCTCATCTTCCATGGCCTTATAGGCATCGCAGAACAGCTTGTCCGCTGTTTTGGCAATCAGCTGATCGCGGATATGATATTTATCGGTAAAATAAAGATAAAAGGTTCCCTTGGCCACGCCGGCTTTTTTGACAATATCATTGATGGTTGTTTTTTCAATCCCTTGAGTTAAAAATAATTCATAGGCGTTGTTAAACAGCGCATCCAGTTTGTGCTGCTTATTTTCTTCTGCTTTCCCCATAATTTTCCCTCTTTTTTCCAGTTCTATAAATGAATTATAAAATAAAAATGACCAAAAGTCAAATTTTTTTAAAAAAGAATATTGACTAATGGTCATTTTTGCTGTATAGTAGTCGAAGAATAAAAATGACCAAAAGTCATAAAAATGAAAGGAAGGATACGGCATGGTGAAATTAAGGAAAAAAATTGTAAAATACCGGGTTGTTATTCTCATCATTGGATTCTTATTATTGATTCCCTCGGCTATGGGGTATTTTAAAACGAAGGTCAATTACGACATTCTCTATTATCTGCCCGATGATATTGAAACGATGGTCGGCCAGGATATACTGATGGATGAATTCGGCAAAGGCGCCTTTGCAATGGAGATTGTGGAGGGGATGTCAACGAAGGATGTGGCCGGGGTAAAGAAAAAAATTGAAGCTGTGGACGGTGTGGCAGAAGTTATTTGGTATGATTCACTGATGGATATTTCCGTTCCGATGGAAGTGCTGCCGGAAGAGATAAAGGATATATTTAATAGGGGGGATGCGACCCTGATGGCTATTTTCTTTGACGGCACCACATCGGCGGACAGTACAATGGATGCAATCGGGGAGATACGTGAGATTACGAATAACCAATGTTATCTGAGCGGTATGTCCTCGGTAGTTACCGATATAAAAAATCTTTCGGATAAGGAAGTGCCTGTTTATGTATTGATTGCAGTGCTGTTATGTTGTGTAGTTCTGGCACTTTCAATGGATTCCTGGATTATTCCTTTATTTTTTATGCTGAGTATCGGTATGGCGATTATTTACAATCTTGGAACCAATATATTCCTGGGGGAGATTTCCTATATAACAAAAGCCCTGAGCGCGGTGCTCCAGCTTGGTGTGACGATGGATTATTCCATTTTCCTCTGGCACAGCTATAAGGAAAATCAGCAACGTTTCCCGGGGGATAAAGAGCGGGCAATGGCCCATGCCATATCAAATACCTTTTCATCCGTCGTGGGCAGTTCGGTTACAACGGTGGCCGGCTTTATTGCCCTCTGCTTTATGAGCTTTACCCTCGGAAGAGATATGGGCGTTGTCATGGCAAAAGGCGTTATATTCGGCGTCATTAGCTGTGTTACCATTTTGCCGGCTTTTATCCTGATTTTTGATAAGGCGATTGAAAAAACAAGTCATCGGCCGCTGCTCCCAAATATGGATAGATTTTCAGATTTCATTTCAAGACATCATAAAATTTTTATCGGCATATTTCTTATCATTTTGATTCCGGCGCTGTACGGATACAAGAATACAGAGGTTTACTATAATCTGGATACCACGCTGCCGAAATATCTTGAAAGTATTCAGGCAAACGATAAGCTTTCCAATGATTTTGAGATGAACGCAACCCATATGGTGCTGGCCGGTGCGGATTTGTCCTCAAAAGATGCAAAGGCTATGCTGGATGAAATGTCTGATGTGGAGGGGATACGTTTTACTTTGGGACTTGACAGCGTGCTCGGTTCGGCAATTCCCCGGGAAATAATACCGGAGGATTTGACGGCTACATTGAAAAAAGAGAATTGGCAGTTGATTCTTGTCCAGTCTGAATATAAAGTGGCTTCGGACGAGGTGAACAAACAGTGTGATGAACTGAATGCCATCATTAAGAAATATGATTCGAATGCTATGCTGATTGGCGAAGCGCCGTGTACGAAAGATTTGATTAGGATTACTGATAAGGATTTTAAAGTCGTCAATGCAATTTCGATTATTGCCGTTTTCCTGATTATTTTCTTTGTATTTAAATCGATTTCGATTCCGGCGATTTTGGTGGCTGTCATCGAATTTGCTATTTTTGTGAATCTCGGCATCCCTTACTACACGGGAACACGTCTTCCGTTTATCGCTTCTATTGTCATAGGCACCATACAGCTCGGCGCGACTGTGGATTATGCGATTCTGATGACAACGCGGTATAAAAAAGAACGCTGCTCCGGCAAAGAAAAGAAGGAAGCGATTCGGATTGCCCTTTCTGCGTCGATTACATCGATTATCGTTTCGGCCTGCGGATTTTTTGCGGCAACCTTTGGCGTCGGCCTTTATTCGGATATCGATATGATTTCTTCACTGTGCATATTGCTGGCACGGGGAGCAATCATCAGTATGATTGTAGTTATTTTCGTTTTGCCATCCATGCTGATGGTATTTGACAGAGTTATCTGTGCAACAACAAAGGAAATGCGGAAAATTAAGTTTATAGGAGGTTCTCAACATGAAGAATAAAGAATATCAGAAAATATTAGCTATGGCGCTGACGGCTTCACTGGCTGTCGGCGGTGCCGGGATTTCGACGATGCCGGTTTGGGCTATCGAAAATCCGGCCCAGAATATGGTAATGGGTAAAGCTGCTTTTGAGACAGAGAAGAACAAAGCTGAGAAAGACACGGCAGAGAAAAAGAGTGAAGGTGAAACAGCGAAGGCTTTAAAGGATGAAACGGTATATGTCAAACTGGATGCTTCGGGAAAGGTTACCTCTGTTACGGTGTCGGATCAGCTAAAAAATGTGAGCGGCCTGAAAGATATTGAAGACGTTTCAGGTTTGAAGGATATAGAGAATGTTAAAGGGGAAGAAGAATTTAATCAAAAGGACGGAAAGCTGGTATGGAGCGGTGACGGCAGGGATATCTGCTATCAGGGAACAACGTCCGAACAGCTTCCGGTGGGAATAGGGGTTACCTACACCCTGGACGGCAAAGAAATCAGTGCAAAAGAACTGGAAGGTCAGAGTGGCCATCTGAAAATGCGCTATGAATATAAAAATACGACAGGGGATGCGGATGATGCGTATACACCGTTTTTAATGGTTACCGGTTTGATTTTAGATACGGAGCAGTTTTCCAATGTAAGTATTGAAAACGGAAAAATTGTATCCGATGGGGACAGAGATTTAGCCATTGGAATGGGTATACCCAAAATGAAGGAGGCCCTGAATGTTACCGATATTGATATCCCGGATTACTTTGTCCTTGAGGCGGATGTGACGGATTATGAAGCGGTTGCGGGAATTACAGTGGCTACAAATGAGGTTTTTAATTCTCTGAGCAGTGACGGTTTTGACAGCCTGGAGGATTTGGAAGACTCCATGGACCAGCTTCAAAGCGGGGCCAATCAGTTGGTTGACGGTTCAGGCCAGTTAAAAACCGGCTTAGATACATTGCTTTCTTCTTCGGGAACACTGGTTGACGGTATTAATCAGCTCGCAGCAGGCGGCAGTGAACTTGAAAAAGGTACGGGGACTCTGGCGGATGGCGCCGGCGCACTTTCTGAAGGAGGAAAAAACCTTGTCAGCGGTACTTCCCAGTTGTCCGCCGGGGCGGAAACGCTGAGTCAGGGAGCATCTCAGGTGGCTGCCGGAGCGGACAGCGCCCATAAGAGTACTTCGGAACAGCTTCTTCCGGGGGTACAGCAGCTCTATGATGGAGTGACAGGGATGCAGTCCCAGGTTGAGGAGGGTATCGGCCAGCTTTCCGGCGGAACCAGCCAGTTAAAGGACGGTATTGAAACGGCGGCCGCTGGGGCGGCCCGGTTATCTGCCGGTATTGAAACTGTTGGAGCCAGTGCAGGGGATTTGAGCGGCGGAATTTCAGGTGCGGCAGCTTCATCCGCAGAAATCAGTGCAGGTGTACAGCAGTTAGCGGACAGCTTGTCCGCAGCCGGTGTGGATAATAGTGCATTGATTGGAGTTGTGGAGTCGCTGAGAGCGCCGGATAACAGCAATGGCGCAGCGATAGATTCAATTATCGCCGGTTTGAACGAACAGGCTCAGGGCGTCAACGGAGCTCTTTCAAATGCGGCAGGAGCGGCGGGAACCAGTGCGCTGACCGATGGTTTAAACAATGCGGCTGCCGGGGCAGAAGCCTTATCGGGGGCTATCAATGGAGATATCAAAAATGGTGTGGACAGTCTGAGCGCTGCTTTGAATGAAGATTTGAGCAGCGGCGCGTCCCAGTTGGATGCGGGTGTGTCCCAGATGGCCGGTCAGTTAAAGGACGGAACTTCCCAGTTGGCTTCCGGCACCGGCGCTTTGCTGAGCGGCACTCAGGCATTGGATGAAGGTTTGGGAACACTGGCCGACGGTGCGGCCCAGGTCAGCGAGGGCAGCAATACGCTGAATGAAAATATGAAAACGGCGGATAGCGGTGCAAGAACCCTGTCTGATGGGCTGGATGCACTGCTTGAGGGAGCATCCAATCTGAAGGCCGGAGCAGTCATTTTAAATTCCGGACTGGGTACATTAAAAGCCGGCTCCGGGGAACTGGTCGACGGAGTGACAGAGTTGGATAATGGCGCAGATGAACTCAATAATGGCATGATTCAGTTTAACCAGGATGGTATTCAGAAACTGGTCAGCGCTTTTGACGGGGATGTGGAGAATATGCTGGACAGTTTAAATGAAATATTGGATGCATCGAAAGAATATAAGAATTTTTCGGGCATTTCAGATAAAATGGACGGCGAAGTGAAATTTATTTTTATAACAGATAAATAGAAAACTTTACAGAAATTTTATTGGCTATTTCGTGAAAAAAGTGCTATAATTTAGACAAAATCAATGTTAGGAGGCTTTTGTATGGCAAAGAAAATTTTGATGCTTGTTGGTGACTTCACAGAGGATTATGAAACAATGGTGCCGTTTCAGGCGTTATCCATGTTGGGATATCAGGTAGATGCGGTTTGCCCGGATAAAAAGGCAGGCGATGTTGTGCGTACAGCCGTTCATGACTTTTTAGGCGATCAGACTTATACAGAAAAACCAGGTCATAACTTTGCTATTACAGCAGATTTTGATGCAGTAGATACAGCAGATTATGTTGGTCTTTTCATCACTGGCGGACGCGCACCGGAATATATCCGTCTGAATGCCAGAGTGATTGAGATTGTTCAGGAATTCTTTAAAGATAAAAAACCTGTTGCTGCAATCTGCCATGGACCTCAGGTTCTTACCGCAGCCGGCGTTTTGAAGGGATATAAAGCAACAGCTTATCCGGCGGTTGGCCCGGATGTAACTTTGGCTGGCGGAACTTATGTAGAGGGTGACGCTTCCGAAGCCGTTGTAGACGGAAATCTTGTAACAGCTCCGGCATGGCCTGGCGATACGGCAATTATCAGAGAATTTGTAAAACTTCTCGGAGCAAAAATTGAAATCTGATGAATAAAACCGGAGTTGAATTAAAATCTAATTGAAATCTAATGGGTAAAAATGCTTGACATTCGGTGGGAAGTGTAGTATTCTAATCTAAGTGTTTAGAACACGATAAGAAAGCAGAGTACTCACTCTCACCTCAGCATTTGAAATGACTCAGGTTAATATTCAGTAAGTTTGGCACAAAAGTGTCTTAAATGAATGGTGAGTAGTATGCTGCTCACCATTTTTTTGATTATGGAGGTGTCAATTATCAGCGATTTAATGATTAACGAGCAGATTCGCGACAGAGAAGTACGTCTGATTAGTACAGATGGAGAACAATTAGGGGTTATGTCCGCTAAAGAAGCTATGAAACTGGCCAGAGAAGCCAATCTTGATTTAGTAAAGATTGCCCCGCAGGCAAAGCCGCCGGTATGTAAAATCATCGACTACGGTAAATACCGTTATGAGATGGCTCGTAAGGAAAAAGAAGCTAGAAAAAAACAAAAGGTTATTGATATTAAAGAGATTCGTTTATCACCGAATATCGATGTCAATGACTTGAATACAAAGATGAACCAGGCACGGAAGTTCCTGAAGGGCGGTAACCGGGTAAAGGTTTCTGTACGTTTCCGTGGACGTGAACTGGCACATACCGCAGCAGGTAAGGTTATTCTGGAAGGATTTGCAGAAAAGTTATCAGATGTTGCAGTAATTGATAAAGCAGCCAAACTGGAAGGCCGGAGCATGGTCATGTTCTTATCAGAAAAACGCAATTAATCATTTGTAAATATTAAGGAGGATACAAACTATGCCAAAAGTTAAAACAAGCAGAGCAGCAGCAAAGCGTTTCAAAAAAACAGGTACTGGTAAATTAAAAAGAATGAAAGCTTATAAGAGCCATATTCTGACAAAGAAATCCACAAAAACAAAGAGAAATCTTAGAAAAGCAACCATTACAGATGCTACAAATGCAAAAGTAATGAAGAAGATTTTACCTTATCTGTAATAGAATGAAACGGAGGATATAACAATGGCAAGAGTTAAAGGTGCGTTAAACGCTAGAAAAAAACATAACAGAACTTTAAAGCTGGCTAAAGGTTACAGAGGAGCCAGAAGCAAACAGTATAGAGTAGCAAAACAGTCCGTAATGAGAGCTTTAACAAGCTCCTTTGCAGGTCGTAAAGAAAGAAAACGTCAGTTCAGACAGCTTTGGATTGCAAGAATCAACGCTGCTGCAAGAATGAACGGCCTTTCCTACAGCAAATTAATGCACGGTTTAAAATTGGCTGGTGTTGATGTAAACCGTAAAATGCTTTCCGAAATGGCTATCAGCGATGCTGCCGGATTTACAGCCCTTTGCGAAACAGCAAAAGCAAAATTAGCATAATTGAGATATGAAAAATGTTCCCAAAAGTTTGGGAACATTTTTTTATATATGAATGATACCGCAGATATTCAACAAAAGGACAATCAATCCAAGAATTATCCGATACCATCCAAAGGCCTGAAAGTCATGTTTCTTTATGTAGTCCATTAAAAAACGGATGACAAAAACGGAAACAATAAAGGCTGCAGCCATTCCGATAAGAAGTACAGCCGCCTCCATGCCTGTAAAAACAAAGCCGAATTTTAATATTTTAAGCAGGCTTGCTCCAAACATAACCGGGATGGCAAGGCAAAATGTGAATTCGGAAGCCGCAGTACGGGATACCCCCACAAGCAAAGCGCCGACGATAGTTGCTCCAGAGCGGGATGTTCCGGGAAATATGGCAGCGATAAGCTGAAATAAGCCAATCAGCAGGGCGGTTTTAAAGTCGATATCTTCCAGATAGGGAATTTCCGGCTGTTTTCCGGCATGCTCTCGTTCGATAACAATAAAGGCGATACCGAAGACAATCAGGGCAATGGCTACCGGGACAGCATGATAAAATAATGCCTCAAAAATATCATCGAATAAAAGTCCGACGACAGCGGCCGGGATGCAGGCGACGATAATCTTGCCCCAGAGCATCATTTTATCGTTTTCGATGACAGGCTTTCTTTTGTTTCTAAATTGAAAAGGAAATATTTTATCCCAAAACAAAAGAACAACGGCGAAAATGGCGCCGAGCTGAATGACGACAAGAAACATTTCCATAAACTCTTCTGAGCAGTTCAATCGGATAAACTCATCCAAAATAATCATATGCCCTGTGCTGCTGATGGGCAGCCATTCGGTAATGCCTTCCACAATCCCGAAGATAATGGCTTTTATAATTTCTGACATTTTTAGTTTCCTCCAATATATTTATTTTGGCGTATGCGCTTTATTATACTATATAATGGATGCTTTTATAATATTATATTTTGAAAAAAGAAAGGAAGGTTTGAAAATGAAAAGAAAGAGAGGATCTATTGGTTTTTATTTTTTTGTGATTGAAGGAATAATATTTTTATTAACGATTGTATTGGGTGTAGCTATAATGGGACTAAAAAATGATGTGAGTGCGGAAAGCTTTATAAAATGGGGTTTACATAGCATACGTATTTTGAGCATTCTGGCAATAGCTATTCTTTTTATATTTAGTGTATCTATGGTTATATCTTTTATAAAAGATATGCGTAAGAATTCAGGCGATTATTTCAGGAAGACATTTTTCAGAGAAATTGATGAATGTAAAAGAGGTGGTAACGAGAATCATATTCAATATATTCTTTGCGTTAAGAAAATAGATAAAGTATATGGTAGTGTTGAAATGCGGAGATATGTGCAGGAACAGAGATTAGATAAACTGTTTGAAAGAAAGAGCTTCCTAGAGAAAAATGTTGAGTTTAATATGAATAGTATGGTTATATTAAAAAGCATAATATTAGCCATAGCCTGCAATTTTCTTTGGGAGATAGTAGGAGATAAAGGGCTTTTAAACGGGGATATAGACATTGTGGAAAGGATGTGTGAAATATTCATAGTTTGTGTTTTAATTGCTCTTTTTTTCTATTTACCTTGTATAGAGAAGGGATATGGTGGTTCCTATATGTATCAAATTGATAATTATGAAATGGAGAAACTTAATTTGTGTATAGAAAAGGCAATACATAAATCACTTGATTCAGAGATGAAAATACGGTTAGTGGCCTGCGAAACAAAACGACGATTGTGCGAGGCTTTATATCGAAAACACAAAAGGAAGCTGAATATGGAGGTAATCAAGCTGGAATTACTGCCTGAAATGCTTTCAACTGATTGTAAAATTATAAAGGCAAAATTAAATGGAATGCCTATTGGATTTATTTTGAATAGAGAAAATATCCCGGCAGAAAAAAAGAAGACCGGATGTGAAAATCAAATGATAAATAGTGAAAAAGAATTTGAGGAATATTTGATTTCGGCAGAATACAGGCGATGCTATGAAATTATTAAAGCCGAATTTAATGATGAGTTTGAATTAGAAGATTATTGCGAGATTTTTTCTCGCGAATATTGAATCGATTGAAAAAATATGGTATACAATATATATATATATATGAGAAAAAATCTCGAAGATGGAAAAGGAGAGAATAAAATGATATATGAATTTGGTTTTAAAAATTTCAGGTCCTATAAATCGGAGACGAATATCGATTTTACAGCAAAGCCAATATCAGAATTTAAAGAATCTCTGATATATGGAGATGAAAAGACATCTCTCCTTCCGGTATGTGCTATTTATGGGCCAAATGGCGGGGGTAAAAGTGGTGTGCTTTTGGCATTTTTGACATTGAGAAATATTGTTATTAATCCATTGATACAAATGGCGTTTATGAAGAGTAAAAATGAGAAATTATCCCAGGCATCTATTGACGAATTAAAAGCGGGGTGTATGACGGATAAGATAGAGGTAAATTATTATAAATGGGATGAAGAATCATGCAATTTACCTGTAGAGTTTTCTGTTTTATTTAAAGAAGATAAGATGAAGTATCGTTATGAACTTTCAGTTTTTCAAGATGTTATTCAACAGGAAAATTTGTTTATAGAGAATTTAGAGTCTAAAGAAGTAAAATCTATTTTTGAAAGGGATACAAAGGAAATTTATTTATCTGAAGAGCTTGAAAATATAGATATCGAGAACATGAATGAGGGATTACCGTTAATTTCATTCATATCCATGTTTAAAAATATTAATGTTATTGATAATGTGATTCGATTTTTTATGTCAGTGCAGATTGTGAATTTCGACATGCCGAGCCAGGACAGAAAAATTTGGGTAAAAGCTATTGAGGAGGATAAGAAGCGTGTACTTGGCATTTTAATGAGTATGGGAATTGATATATGTGATTTAATCGTTGAATACGATAGCGAAGGAAAGGTAAAAGAGGTTTATACAAGGCATAAGTTTGAAGATGGAAGTACAAAGGATTTAAAATTTGGAGAAGAATCCAGCGGTACACGGAAAATATTCAGTATTTTACCAGTTATTTTAAATGCAATCGATAAGGGAAGGCTTTTAATAATTGATGAACTTGATGCAAAATTACATCCGGTTTTGCTGCAGAGAATTATCGAGTTATTTACAAATAGGGGGATAAATAAAAACGGTGCACAATTATTATTTACCTCTCATGATTTGATAACAATGAGTAATAAAGTGTTAAGGCGGGATGAAATTTGGTTTTCTGCCATTAATGGCTATAATGAATCGGTATTATATTCGTTAGTCGATTTTAGAAAAGAGAATGGAGATAAACCGAGAAATGATGAGAATTATAATAAACAATATTTGGAAGGGAGATATGGAGCTGACCCATATATGCGGCGTATTTTAAGTTGGGAGGAAATTGGATGTCTTTAAAGCCTAAAAAACATAGTGAACAGAAAAAAATACAGGCAAAGATGAAACAACATGAAAGTAAAATGGCGACAAAATATCAATTACCGCCATATACTTTAATTGTTAGTGAAGGGATTAAGACAGAGCCTTTGTATTTGGAAGGTTTTGTTCGTAAAATAAATGCTCAATATAAAGGGTTAGCAAAGGATAATCATATTATTATATGGGGAACAGGAAGAAATACAAAAGGCTTATTAAAATTAGTTGATAAAAAGGTTGAAAATGGAGAATGGAGCCATTTTGAAAAAATATGGCTTGTTTATGATAAAGATGATTTTCCATTTGATAATTTTGATAATACACAGTTTTCTGCGGAAGGCAGAAAAGATAGTAATATACGTGTTGCATGGTCAAATGAAAGTTTTGAGTTATGGCTGTTGCTGCATTTTCAGGAGTATGTTTCGGATAACGGGAGACAACAATATATTGAAAAATTAAATACTTTTTTTCACTATTCGAAGGCCAGAGAAGATTTATTTGACGTAATCATGGAAAAGGGGTCTTTAAAAGATGCAAAGAGAAGGGCAAAAAAATTATATAATGGATTTTTGAAAAAAGGGGAAAAGTCGCCCTCAAAAATGGTGCCGGCAACGAAAGTATATGAATTGGTAGAAGAGTTGGAATCGTATATTCATTAGAAACTGCAGAATGTTGCCTGTATTTCATTTAAATAAGAATTCTGGCAGAGGCCTGTATTTTAGAAAGTTATTGAATTTCAAGATACTGCCTCTGCTTTTTTTTTTCATGCCTGTTAAGACAACCGGTCGCTCCTCTGAATGACGCCGTATCCGATAATGATGTTACAGTTGGCCGGTGTACAGTGATAATCTTTGCAGTAATGAATCAGCAAATCGATAATGCCGTTTAAGGATTTGCGGCGTCCCCGCTTTATGCCGGAGGAATGGATTTCTCCGTCCTGCAGGGTGATTAGAGACTTGAAATGTCTGTTCCGGCAAATCGCAGGAACCGTCGCTGACGACACAAAAATTTGTTTTCATTGAAAATCCCCCTGTTTCATAATTTTTATTTTAATGTATCCAGTGCGTAAAGGGCAGCGCCGACAGCGCCGACAATTTCCGGTTCCGGGCAGATATAAAGTTTTGCCTGTATTTTTTCCTCCACAGCCCGAACCACTCCCGGATTTTTAGCTACGCCCCCGGTCATCATATAATCTGCTTCCAGGCCCACCCGTTTTAAAAGGGAGTAGGATTTGTTGGCGATGGCTTTGCATATACCGTTGGCAATATCGGCCTCCTCCTTATTGTTGGCAATCAGGGAAATGACCTCGGATTCGGCGAAAACGGTACACATGCTGGTGATTTCTATATCTTCTGTAGATTTTAGAGCCGAAGGCCCAAGTTCATCAATGCCGATTTCCAGTGTGCGGGCGATGGCTTCCAGAAAACGGCCTGTTCCGGCGGCACATTTATCATTCATGACAAAGTCAGTGACTTCGCCGTTGGCATCCAGCTTGATGGCTTTGCTGTCCTGCCCGCCGATATCGAGAATAGTGCGGATTTTTGGATTGAAGTAGTGGGCGCCCCGTCCATGACAACTGATTTCCGTTACATTTTCATCGGCGAAAGGGATGCTGACCCGGCCGTACCCGGTGGATACAATCCAGGAAATGTCTTCTTTTTTTAAACGGGCTTTTTCAAGGACATCGGCCAGAATCCGTTCGGCGCTTTCACCGGATTTGGCGCCGGTGCGGATAACAGAAAAGGCCTTGATATTTCTTGCATCATCCATAATAACCGCATTGGTGGAAGTGGAACCACTGTCTATACCCATAACATACATTGTTTTTTCTCCTTCAGATGTTCTTATTTTTTGTTTTGCCAGTTTCTTTCTGTCATTGCCGGATTTCTGCACCGATTCCAGAAAGGCTTCCATTCGCGTTAAAATCTGGCCGTAGCTTTGGGTTGTATTGTCTGTTTCCAGCAAAAGCAGCGGCTTTTGAATAATTTCCTTCAGCCATGCATATTCATAGGAATAGCTGTCGCAAAACTGGACAGTGTGATAAATAATCCCGTCAGCGCTGTCGGCATATTTTTGAATAAGTAAATCCCGATTGGCTGCGGTTTCCATTCGCATACATGGAAACTGGCTCAAAAGGCCCCGGACATAGCCGGTGAATACGTTGTCCTTTTCATAGAGAAGTTTTCGGTCAAGCCCCGTGCAGGTAATATCAAAGGCGACCTCTGCGCCGTGTTCTTCTAAAATTTTGTGAATGCTTTTATTGGCCCTGGCGCCGAGAATTCCGATGCGCGTGCCTTTGGCAGGATGGATGGACCTCTGATTTTCCGATTCTCTTTGCAAAATGGCCTCGAGCTTTTTTTCATCAAATTTTTTTCCTGAAAATTTCTCATAGGCGGTAAGCATTTCACGAATCCGAAGCTCGTAAAGCTTTATACCGCCGTCTTTGGTGATTCTCGGAATGTCAAGAATATAGATAAAAGTATCCGGCAGTTTTTCAACTAAAACATCGTAAAGACGCCGGATGCTGTCGCAGCAGGTTGTAAGAATAATGCCTTCATAGTGGTTGGCAAGCACGTCCTCCAGCACGCCTTTGGCGAAGCTGCATATATTCGGATGCATGAGGGTGTCCGCCTGATTAAAGCTTGCCACCTCCGGCTCAATACGCTTCATCTCCAGGCCCATGGATTCAAAGATTTCAATGGGCGTATACTTACAGATATATCCAATCATTTCTTTTCCTCCTCAATCATTTCCAGAAATGCTTCCAGCCGGGTTTTAATCTGACCGTCATGACTGTTTCTGTGGTCAATCCCATCGCCGTCCAGAATCAGCATAGGAATATTGCGTTCTTTCATGGCTTCCTTTAAAAGGAGACTTCCGCCGGAGGCCTGTTTGCATCCCCAGTGGCAGAAATGAATGACCGCATCGGGATGAAAGGTGTCCGTCAAATGGCCGATGGCCTGAGCTTTGTGACTGTAAGAGCCATTATAAACATTTTTAATCAATTTCCGGGCCAGAGAGCGGAAAGGGTCTTCCGGGTCCAGGGCATCGGTAAAGTCAAACACAATATCGCCGGCCAGGAGCTGGTATTTTTCGCTGCTGTTAAAATAATATTTTAAGCTTTCCTGATAATATGGAATCAAATGAATCCAGAGGATTCGTTTTCCGGTGAACTCAGGAAAGGTCTGAATTTCTTCGTTCATAAAACGGATTAAATCAAGAAACTTCTGCGTTCCCATTAAGAGGTGTGTTCCCATCATCATATATAACTGGTGAATAATTTCCCCCGGATAATAATGGCGCTGGGCCAGTTCGTAAAAGCGCAGCAGCTCGCTGCGGGTTTCGTTTTCAATGCGAAGGGACTCTTTCAGTTTTTCAGGCTGAAATTTGCGGCCGAGCCGTTCCTCCATATCATGAACCATTGTTTCAAGCTGAGAGGCCAGATAATCCACAGAGGCGTCGTCATCCGTATAAGGTACATCCAGCAGAGTAAAAGGGACGTGGTTCTTCTTTTGCAGGTAACGAAATGTATTCAGATTTCCGTCACAGGATAAAGATGTGGTGACAGCGTAGGAGGCCGGCGGCACAGCGCCGCTCTCAACAGCTCCGATAAACGTTTTATGGTAAGAGCAGAGCGTCGGGGCAATGCCGAGACTCTGGGCAAAATCTATAAAAAAATCTTCCAGCCGGTAACCGGTTACATAGCAGGCCAGACATTCGATGGACAGGGCATTCAGGCCGAAGCTGTGAATCAGCTCACAGGGGGCAAAAATATTTCCCCATATATAACTTCTTTTATGGCTGAGGGAGTCGGCGACCATGTTCATCATCATGTCTTCCAGTTTTTGATAACCCTTTGAGATATTCTTTTTTGGCAGAAAATGGGTGCGAAGACAGTTTGCCTTAAAGCCAAGAAGAATCTTGTCCCAACTTTTCTCGGGCTCAGCCTCAGTTTTAGTTTTTACATATTGAATATATTTATCTGCGATATTCATAAAAATCCTCCGGATGATTTATAAGTCATTAGAAATTATAGAACCATCGAAGGATAAAGTCAAATCGTAAAAATATAAAATTGTTCTGAAAATTTTACAATTGACAGTTTTTTTGATATACTATGTCTCAAAGGGGGTTGTATTTATGTATCAGGTTAGTGTGCAGACGTATAACAAAAAGGGAAAAGAAATGGTGGATCACATTTCTATTACACTGGGTTCGATGGAAGATGAAGGGTATGATGAGGGATTAAATCGGTTATCTGATTTGCTTTTCGGACTGGATGTGGATTATGATGATGTGGAAGGCGACGGAGATATTGTTGTGGATGATATGCTGATTTCTGCATCCGAAGGCGAACCTTTTGAAAAGACATTGGAGGGTAAAAAGCATATTTATAAAATCCGCGGTGAAGAATAGAAAAGCTGCGGTGAATCAAAAAAGCAGGGTGTCCTTTTGGACACCCTATCTATTCTAAATGGATGAATAACCGGGTGAATGGTATGCCGAAACAGCCCGCATAGCCGTCCATGCCGGGACCGGTTTCGTTATCATATTGATTTGGATAATAGTTTGGCTTGTTTTTGCCTTTGACCTGATAGACGGCCTTATAATATTTGCCCTTTGTTTTGGAAATATCCGTTTCATAATAAATTTCAATGGCATCGATGGCTGTCTGATTATCTCCGGCATAGCCATTGTGGTAGTCCTGCCAGTTACAGCCTGTAACATAATCAAGCCACCCTCCGCCGATCAAATGGACTCGATAGCGGACAGAGCCGGAGGTGACGCCGATTTTTACGGCAACAATTTCACTGTCCTGCCAGCCGGCATAGTCGCTGCGGTTTTTTACATCGGGAAGGATGCCGTGATTTCGGGTTTTGACGGCATAAAAAATATCCGGAGGGGCGGCGGCAGCGGTTTCTGCCGGAAACGGTTTGGCCGATGCGCCCGGGAATTCCGGCCTGCCTGGTACGGCAGCGTTTACAGGTACAGAATAATCATAATTCATATCGACACCGCCCTGAATACCGGCAATATACCCTGTGGAAGAATACTGCCACATATCATATTTTCCTTCATAGGTGCAGGATGAATTGTACTGGGCAATCCATTTGGTAAAGCGCTCGAGACGGTTTCCGATAATATTCCGAAACCAGTTCAAATTGGCATAGATGCCGACGCTGTATCCGGCCGCTTCAAGAATTTCACCGAAAATAAGAGCGCCGCGCACCGCGTGATTTCGAGTCGCCTGAGATTCTTCCTCCAAATCAAGATATACCGGATAAGATAGTTTATATCCGCGGATGAGGCGGAGAACATGTTCTGCTTCGCTGCGGCTTTGATTATCATTTGCGGCATAAGAGTATATGTATACGCCAAAGGGAATTCCGAGACGGGTACATTCATCGGCGTTATATTTCCAGAAAGAATCATCCTGGGCTTCGATATTATCCCCGTAGCCACAGCGGATAACAGCAAAATCGATATGTTTTTTCACTTCTTCCCAGTTGATTTTTCCCTGGGCATAAGATACGTCAATTCCAATTTTAGTCTTCATTGTATTTTCCTCCATTTATTTCACCGGAAGCCGCATGACTTCCGGTTCAATTTTTTGCTTGACGACGCCATTGCCGCCGTCATTTTCGTAAAGCTTACAGGCCTCGCTGAAAACCTCGAGGCCATCTTTTGTGACAAATCCCTGTTTCATAAATTCGCCGTGCATTTGCCAGATATTTGAACGGAGAGTGACAACCGTGCGCTCTTTATCTTTTTCGATATGCCGGGTCATGAGCTCCTTCACTTCATTGACAGATTCTTTGATTTCATTAATTTCGGAAATGGACTTTTCCATCTTTTTGCGGCGGAGAGATACTTTTGTTTCGATGCCTATTTTTTCAGTGAGGAAATCTATCACCTTGCTGGCAGCCATCCAGGCTGAAAAGATAGCGCAGACGGCAAATATAAAAGTGTTCCAGTCAATATGGAGGAGCGCTGTGATTTCTTCATTCATGCAGGTCACCTCTCATTATAAAAATCTATGCCGCTGAGATTGTCGATATTTTTCTGCAAATCTTCCGGCAGTTCTGACTTCGCTGTGATGGAGAGGACTTCTTCCGGAGAAGTGCATCTGCGAATCCATACATTATAGGCGTTAATCAGCGTTGTAAACTGGGTGATAAAAGTATCTGTCACAAGGGATATTAAAGACATTTCTTCCGGGGTGTAAGGACGGCAGGAATTTTTGTCCGAATGGTAAGGAACGGGAAGCTGGAGCAGCTCGGCCCGGCGCGCCAGTTTTGCAATATTTAACTGGTCCAAAGGGGACAGTGAGAAATGTTCTGTGCCGCCGGGGAGTTCCACATCGGCGCCTTCCTCGATGAACTTCTGAATGATGTCCTGGATTTCTTTGCATTTGTGCTCCTGAATGTCTTCCAGAGACATTTTCGAAAAATCCACCACAGGGTCAATCTTTTCACGCATTTTTTCAACCACGATATTTAATGCGCTGATTTTGTTTTCAATATCCATCAGTTTTTTGAGCTGGACAAAAACAATATAATCCTTTGTGCGGCTGGCGGAATCCGGCGTCTGAATTGAAAGAATGGCGTCGCCAAAGCCGGTGTAGGCGGCTGAGACGGTTTTTCCCTGTTCATCAATTAATTCCAGCTTCTTTAAGGCAAAGCCGTCTTGGAATTTCTGATAGATTGTAACGGATTGTTCATTCATCGTTATAAAATCTGGATAATGGAATTCGATAATTAAAGCGTCCACATTGTCAATCAGCGTGGGTGTGAAATTTGTACATTCCATTGTTGTTAAATCATTGAATCGAATTATATTTTTCATGGTGTTTACCTCTTTTCATTTTATTAGGCTGTTCGTTTCCACATATAGCAGGTGATATAAGGCTGCAAATTGGACTGAGAGTTGGTGGCTGGTGAACTGTTCCCCGTATTTCCGGCACTTACGGCAGTGGTATCACCGTCAGATTTATAAATTGTAGGATTATGGGTGGTTGCCCAGTTCGTTAATGCACCGTTGACAGATATATTGCCGCCATAAAGACTGTTTGCAAATACCCCCGAGTCAGATGCCGTTTGGAATTTTCCTTTGGAGCTGGCATAGGAAGTGATACCGGCAGCCGATGCATACCAGTCATACCATCCAACGGTAAAGCCATGTCTGTGGGAAGGGGTCGAATGGCTGTGAGCATTAACGGTGTGACTGTGACTCGATGCTCCGCCTGTCTTTTCGGGAGTCTTAAAATTGTTATTTGATGTATTAACCCCCACCGGGACACGGCCGGAACCCCAGGCCACCCATGTTCCTCCGATAAATGTTCCGGGATTTGTATTTTTTGTTGTAAAAAATATGGAACCGACAGGAAACAGGGTTTTTCCTATGCTTTTCAGATTGTTATCTAATTTTGTCAGGCTGCTGTTCAGCGAGTTGGTAAGTTTGCTGCTCGCGGCGTATTCATCACTGGCTGTACCGGTGGATGTGGCAATTCCCCGCATACCGTTAAAGCTGTAAGCTTTTACAGCGCCGTTCACCTGCAGCCGGGTAGAACTGTTTGTAATTGCCGCGCTGTCGGTTGGGAGGCAGTTAATACCGACACGGCCATTATTGCCTATGGATAAAATCGGAACGCCCTGCGTGAGTGTTCTGTTTCGGAGAATAGTATTTTTGTCGTCGCTCATCTGAACTTCAAATTCATAGGTTTTATTGATTTCAAAATTTCCTACGCTGAAGGCCGGAATGTTGATTTTGCCTTCGGCTACAGTTGCTTTGGCGGTAATATCTGTCCAGGCGGCAGCGTCTTTGGCGGCAATTGTTTCGCCATATCTGTATTGTATGGATTTTATGGTGTTTTGATTGTTGACGACAGTGTAGGTGCCGCTGAAGGCCAGAGTAGTTGGCGCCTCGAAATCATTCTGACGTTTTAGGGTGATATTTCCCGATGGCTCGAAATATTGATATACCGTTATATTTTTGCTCACCGAGTTGGCAAAGCCTCGGCTGTCTGTGACAGTCAGGGTAACACTATAGGTTTGGGCTGTCGGAGCAAGACCGAAGGATGCGACGCTGTTTACATCTAATTGAGATTCGGTACGGCCATTAAAAGTGATTTTATAGGCTTTTGCCGGGATAGATGCACTTTTTTTGGCTGTAGCGGCAGCGGCAACTTTAGCACAGACAGCGGACAGAGATTGGACAAATCGTGTATTGTCCGGGGTGGTGAAATAACCGTAGGCATTATTGTTGTCATATACGCTGAGCATAGAAGCGGAGACAGCCGGCTTTGTGGCATCGCTGCTGACAATAGTAAAGGCGCCCCATGAGCTTTGGGCGGTCGATAAGGACGATGTATTGTTATTGGCATTTGCCTGACTGGCATAGGTACGCACGTAAACACAATATTTCCCGGCTGCAGAGTTGGGTGCTTTGGCATAAAACTGATTGACCTCGGCCTCGGTAAAGGACAGGGTGGTATTTCCGCTGATAATGCCGGAAAGGGTTTTGACTACCACATTGGATGAAACCGTGCCGCCGACATTCGTATAAAAGAAAAGGCGGATATAACCCTTTCCCGGATTGGAAATGTTCAGCGTGATACTTCCGGCTGAGGCCGGGAGTGTCCAGGCAGGAACACTGCCAATGGAAGCGCCGGCCAGAGTTGTAAAGGATGCGGTTTTTTCTGTCCATAGGCCGGAATCACTGCGTTTGAGCCGGATTTTTACATTGTAGCCGGTGTTTGGCTGTAATCCGCTGACAGTGAAAGTGCCGGATGTGCCGTTTGTCGTGATGGATGCTGCCGTTGTTTGACCGTCAAGATAGTATTGTCCTTCGGATATGTGGGCATCGGCAGACCATTTGATTCGGGCAGAAGTCATTGTTCGATTGTCCACGCCGGTTGTAAAATTGGCATAGCGTGGAATCCGGTCCAATGTCAGAGTATGGGCATCGACAACAACATTATCCGGCGCAATGCCGATGTAGGCATAGGCTCTGACTTCACAGGATTTTGTTCCATCATTGTTATGAGGAACCACGAAAGTATGGCCGGGGCCAATCTGATACCATTGCCCGGCATTATAGTTAAGATTTATGTTAAAGTTCTCTTTGTAATGTTGGCCGTCACACCAGAATTCCACATAGGCGCTGCCTGTCTCATTGTACCAGTAAGAGCTGTAATCGCTCCGCATAAAGGATAAAGTCATATAGACGTTTGATGTATTGGCATTTGAGCCGTTGCTGCTGTAGGTACAATTCAAATGAATGGTATACTGGCCGCTGGAACCGTTTTGATAGCCGTTAAATTCTGTATATCCCATTAACTGTCACCTCCTGATGGAACAAAACATAAGAATTTGCTGCCGTCTCCAATCTGCATGGGAACGGCTTTGATTCCATAAAAATCAGCGCCGTTTGGAGCGAGGAGACGGTTTGTGTAAACGGAATCTTCCTGGATACCGAAAACACGGTTTTCATTTTCGTAAACGTTAATTTCATCCGTATTAAAGACGGATTTTTTATTGCCTCTGGCAAACTGAATGCCTTTGGAGCTGATGGTCATTTCACCAATCGTAGTGCCTGTGATGTTGCCGTTTTCATCCGGCGTATTCAGAGCTTCCTGAAATTTAGCCATCCAGGCTTTGGAAGTCATTGTGTAAGTGACCATGGAGCTGGAAATCTTATCGTCAATCGTTTTGGGAAAATCAGCGAGCTGTGTGGAGACTTCCTCGACAGACTGCGAAATCGATGATATTTTACCTTTTATTGAAGAAACTTCTCCGGTATTTTCTTCAACTTTCGATGAGATATCTCCGATTCGAGTGGTGTTTTCCTGGAGATTGCTGTCAATTCGATTATACATTTCTCTGACATCGATTTCCCTTTCGGTGGCTGTGCCGTCGCTGCCATAATCTGTTACAGTAACTTTTGTATTTTGGATAACCTGCTCAATCCTGTCATTTTGGGCTTGGATGCTGGTTTCCGCATGGTTTAGTTTTCGAGCGTAGGAAAATGTATCGGTGATATCATAGACGGCTGCGAAGCATAACTTCCATGAGACCGGGTAGGCCTCGGAAGGTTTGGCGGAATTGCTTTTCAGGCAGAAGTGGAACATCTCGCCGAAGTCTCCGGCATCGCCGCAGCCGACATAAAAGTCATACTCAGCCCATCGGCCCGTGCCGATATTTTTCCCGGAAGTTTCGCCGGAGATTTTTGTTTCACCAATCCATCGGCAGTCCCAGTCGGAGCCTGCCGCCGTTTCCAGACATTCGAGAGAATAGTCAACGGGGATATTTGCAATGATTTTACAAACATATTTACCGTTGCAGCGGGAAACCGCATGAAAATAAAAACCGCCAATGACACAGTCAGATTCAGAGTTCCACTGAGAAGCAGAGAAGATAACCGTGTTTCCGAGAGAGTCGCTGATTGGGGCACCGGTGTTCATTTCAATCGAAACATCCGTGTGGGTGCACTTGTAGAGGGATGTTCCGGGAAAGTACTCGCTGAAATGAGCAGGATTGAATCCATTCGGATTTTCCAGCATAAATGTCGGATTTTCATAAAGCATTTCTCCGGCAGCCATATTGGACAGGACGGAGGCGTTTTCGTTCGTTTCTTCCAACTGGGATTCAATTCCAAGTTTGAAGTTGTCGAGGCCCAGCTCCAGAGTACCGGTGCGTTCTGCTAAGGAAGAAATATCGCCTTCCAGATTGGTTTTAACGCTGGAAATGGTATTTTTCGTGGAGTCTAAATCCTGTTCCAAAGTGTTTGTTTTGGATGTGATGCCCTGGATTGAGGTTTCATGGGTGGAAAGTATCTGGGAATGGCTGTTGACGGTATCTTTGGTGAAATTGTAATCATCCTTTATTGAAACCGTTGTCCCGTCCTCTTTGGTGATGGTGGTATCTGAGATTAATTGATTGATTTCTTTGGCATTGGTATCCATGTTTGTTTGAATGGTACTGATTTTTTCAGTCAGAGTTGTCCCGTCCTCATCGACAGTGATGCTGTGGGATTTCCAAATCGGTTTGCCCTTTTCTTCGACAGCTCCGGCAGAAGTCCAGTCTACCTTGGAGGTATCGATTGCTTTGTTGTCCACCATGCGGTTTTTAATCAGTCCATCAGTGATGGCATTTTCGTGAATTCCCTTTTCATCGATAAGGATTGAGGTGTCCGCTCCGCGCAAAATAAAGGTGAAATTGCCCTGAGCATCTTTGCCAAGCTGGAGCCGAACGCCGGAAGCATCGGAAAACTGCATGGCGGCTCCCCGGATATGAAGAGAATCATCGCCGGAAGCAAGGCCGATAACATCTGTGTTGATATTTCCGGCTTTCAAATCATTTACAGTGATATGCTCTGCTATCAAATCTTTGAGATAAGCCGAGTCAATCGAAGCATTTTCTGCATTTAAGATGATTGTATGGAGAGAGCCGGTGGTTGCCGAGCCGGAGAGGAGCGTCTTAATATTTCCGTAATCGGCAATGAGCTGTTCCACATCTACCTTAGCTGCGTCTAATTCAGTCAGGGAGGCAAACTGGGTCTGCAGATAGGTAATAAAGGCCGAGTCGGCGGACAGTTTTGAAATATCTGCAACTTCTGCGGATAAATCCTTTGTTTTTAAATAGTCGGCCAAAGCCACATCGAAAACGCCAAGAGCCGCCTGGATATCCCGCGCAGCGGCATTTTCAAACATAGGGGAAGACATCAAAGAGGCAAATTTGGAATTCAGCAGGGTGGAGAGGGCAGTTGTTAAATCTTCCGAGGAAATCCCTGCGGTGATTTTATGTTTGCCTGAGCCGGAATGATTATTTCCTGTCAGATAGGTGTAGTCATCTCTTCGGTTGTATGTGGTCACCATGCTGGAAAATTCCAGATTCAGCTTATTCGAAAGGTCGGAGGGCTGAAAGTCAATGCTGACAATGCGGAGTTTTTCTGCCTTCTCGGAATTCATGCCTACCCGGATGAAATTTCCGACTTCAAGCTCATTGGTGAAGCTGTTGTACTTGCTCATGGAGAGAAAACTGTCTAAATCCACCTTCATACTTAACTGGGGCCGGGATTCGATGGCAAGCTGTTCGCTGGCTGCATGATACAATTCTTCGGCCAAATCTACCTGGGCAATAGTGTCGTCAAAATCTGTGACAAGAATGTTTTCATTTTCATAATCGGTGTGAACCGTTAAAGATTCGAAAATTTTCAGTTCTTCGCTGGTAAATCCGTGAACAGGGCTATCCATCTGCACATAGGCGGTGATGTCCTTCCGTTCCGCCTGAAGGCTGTCCATCTCAGAGCGGAGTTCGGAAACACGGTTTTCTCTGGCCGTAATGGCTTCGCGGATTTGACGGACATATTCGCATTTTTCCAGATAGAGTTTATGCTTCTGATTATAGAGCGCTTCATTTTCCGTATGAATATCGGGATTGTAAGGCGCTGCCCAATCTTTATAGATATCTGCTGATTCCGAATATTCGATGAGTTTATTATTCAGCTCGTTAATGCCGTATAAATTCCAGTTGGTTTCCCATGAAAGCTCTTTTTCGGGGGTCAGCCGACCGGCTTTTACCGCTTCAATCTGGGCTTCCAGCTTCGGAATGATAACTTCTGTGAGACTGGCATAAATGCCGTAATCGCTTGTGTTTTCAATTTGAAGAATACCGTCTGAGGTGTGGAGTTCTCGCAGCAGGGCAGCGGCGGACTGACTGCTTTCCAGTTCCGCCTGCAGTTCTTCCAGCGTCAGGCCCGTCCAGGCGGTTTCGCACCGGCTGTCCGGCACCCGGTCATAAAGCTCGGATACCTGGCTGTTCAGATAATTCCAGGATTTGGTGAGCTCTATATATCGCGCCCGCTTTGCATCAACATTTGCTTTATAAGTGTTATACTTTGTGATGGTTGCCTCATCAAACCATATCGAATTTAAAAAATAGTCATAATTGGAAATCTGGCTGCTTCCGAAGTTGGCAAAGGGGAGAATATCTTTCCCGCTGTCTGCCAAAACGGTAAACTGGGTATAAATGCTGTCGCTGGAAGGCGTGATGACCTGATTGGTAATCAGGTTATGGATGGACAGGTAGATATGGGTGTCTTTACCAAGATTTTCCACCTTACAGGCATTGATGGTCCGGGATGCTGTGTCGAAGAGAAAGACACATTCAAAGGCTTTGGCGACATCTTGGGTCAAAACGGCATAAAGGTCGGAACCCTCGATTTCAAAAGAACGGCGGAGGGCCCGCAGTTCCGTGTCTATATGGCCGATTTTCCAGTTCGGCGCATATTCCAGAAGAATATGCATCAGGCTCAGCCGAGGCTCCTTATCATTGACAAAGGTAATATAATTGATTGGAATTCCAAGAGCATTGAGGTTTTCCGGATACCATTCCCGGCTCAGTTCATTTCCCATATTTACAGCCAGCGCCCGGATATCTTTATCCTGCAATTCACATTCGAGAGAATCGGCGGTAACAGACTTGATTCGCCCATTCGGGGATTCATGAATTTCCGGTTCCGAATTAATGCGGAAAATCCGGCCCTGGGAATCTTTAATCCGCATATACTGGGACAGATAATTAAAACAAGGATTCAAAAGGGTCGTCTTTTTCTGAGGCAGATAAATGTATTCGGGAACTTCAAAAGATAATTCGGAAATATCCAGCAGTTTTAAAGTCATCGAATCATTTTCATAGCCAATCACCGGGGCTATTGTCTGATTATTTGGGCGGCATACATAAAAATCCAAAGGGGTGCTGCGTTTAAAACTATCTTTATTAAAAAACATTATTGACCACCTGCCAATCTTGGATAAGCGCAGGAAATTGTTAAAATACAGTTTCCGCTGACAGAGATTTCATTGATGCCGGGGATGAGGCGGAACCATTTCAGATTCCAATCATCCATTTTGAAGACGCCGGTATTATCTTCGATATATTTATCCTGATTATAAAATGTCAATATCTGGTCGCGGCTCATGAAAACTGACAAAGCTCTTTCCTCATCGGAATGATTGACGAGTCTGACCGTCTGATTGGCATTTGATTTGATTTTTACAATGGGGTAGTAGTCCTCATTGATTTCATCGGAAGTATTTTCCAATTGGATATCTAAAGAATCTGTGCAGGTGTAGGATGTGGTTTCTTCTTTTGAAAAGGCGTAAGGCGCAATATTTTCAAATACAAGTTTTAACCCGTAGGTTTCGCAGGATGGTTCGAAACGTTCAATGGAAATAAAATTTCCATAATAATCGACAGATTCAAAGATTTCATTTTCACAGCCGGAAAAATAGAGCCGTTCAGGCTCGCTGCTGCCATTTAACCAGCGGCGAATTTCGCGGAGCTCGCTGTCTGTGAAAGATGACGCGTCATTTTTGACGACAGAAATATTGATTTTAAGAACATCGCTGTATTTTAACCCTTTGCGCACAGGCATGGGATGATACATGCTGATTTCCCCTTTAATAACAGACTTTTCATATAAAGTTGTCAGCGGAGAATCATTGCTGAAACCCACCAGCCGAAGCTGGAAGGTTTCAGAGGATGTTCCGTTAAAGTTAAATGAGTGTGCATATAGTGCCATAAGGTCCTCCTTTTTATTTTAAACCGATTTTACGTGCATCTTTATAAAATTCTTTGCCAATCATCGGGGCAATGCTCTTCGCAAGCCGACGCAGCTCCCGGACCGTATATTCGTCGGCTTTGCCCTCAACCTGAATCAGAGGCGCGTCGAATATATTTGTTACAGTATCGGAATTCTGCGGCGCAGAAAAATGCGGAAGAGAGTGGGTAAGTACCGGGGCGGTGTCCGCCAGATTCCGAATGGTATTCCACTGGGTTTCGGTCAGCACCGCTTCCTTATTGCGGCCAAGGAAAATACCGTCTTCGCCGGTGGCCTGAAGGATGCCGCCCTGACTGAAACCGGCGGCTTTCAGGGCATTGAGAATATGAATATTTTGTTCAGCAGTGCCTGTCCAGCTTCCCTGGCCGCCTGCCCATTCGTGGAGCAGCTGGTAATTTCTGTCGCTGCTTGCCCATCCGTTGTAAAGAAGCCGGTCACGGATGGAAACTTCTTTGTTCAGCCAGCTCAGGCCCTTGGTTGACGGACTCGGGTCCAATCCTAAATCATTTGGAGATTTAGGGCCGGATGGCTTGGAAGGCTGCTGAGGCGCAGGGGCCTGCGGCTTTTCAGCGCCTTTTTCGGAAGGCTTTGGTGCAATGGATTGGATGACAGAGGCATCCTCCCGCTTTGATGTGTCAATTTTTTGAGATGTAATTTTTGATTTTGCCTCGGCTTCTTTCATCGTATTCATATACTGGTTGGCTGCGTTTTTGGCAGAAAGCCATGGCTTTGCAACATCTTCCGACATATTTACCCCGATTTTATTCAGCTCATTGGCAATGGAACCGTAATTGTTCTGAACATTTTTCAATGTATCGGAAATTACTTTTTCCTGGGCCTGGCTGTTGGATTCCAAATCCTTGATGTAGGCGTCATACTTTTCCTGAAGCTCATCCCGGGCTTTGTCATAACTGTCCATCCGAAGGTCGTAGGCCCGGTCGTCTATCAGTTCCTGCTTATCCGTTTCCAGCTCTTTCAATTTGGCCTGAAGTTCACGCCGCTGCCGTTCCACATTTTGACCGCTTTGGCCTTCGAGGGCAGCCAGTTGGGCCTGGAGGGACTGAATATCTTTGTTTTTATCTTCGATTTTCTTCTGATAATTGTCATAATCTTTCAGTCCTTTTAAAGCTTCTTTGCGGGCGGAGATGAGTTCTTTATTGGCATCCAATTCCTGATTTAGCCCTTCTTTTACTAAATCCAGAATGGCTTCTTTATATTGCTTTACATCGGCGGCTGCATTCTGGGCATTTTTCCGGTATTCTTCCAGAGATTCGTTATATTCCTCCTGGGTGATATTCCCCTTTGCCAGATGTTTTCCGAGTTGGTCAATGGCGTTTTCATATTCTGCAGCCAGTTGTCTGGCCGTGGACATTTGCTCGGAGATTAAAGCAATTTTTGTGAGACCGGTTGAGGTGAACTGGCCCTTATCGGTGAAGAAATCATTTTCATTCAGCAAATCGCCGACCCGGTCCAGCTCGTCAGCAAAGTTTTTCAGATGGGTTTCATTCTTTTTAAATGAACTGAAATCCGATTCCACGATGGTGTCTTTAATATTTTCCAGTTCAATATCGATGGAAGCGATATCATCTTTCAGAGAAAACATGTTTTCCTGCATGCGCAGGTAAAGGTCAGACCCAACAAAATTTTCCTGTTCTTTCATCAGCCGTTGAAATTCCGACTGCATATTTTTCAGTTCTTCCGATTTAGCGGCCTTCAATTCATTGTTATACTTAATAAGGGAATCATAATCGGATTGTCCAAGGGACTTACCCTGTTTTTCAGCCAGTTCATTCAAGGTTTCATGGTGACTGATAATCGTTTTAAACAGGGAAGAAAGATTGTCAAAATCATCCGTGATATTGTCGATTCGTTCCTCATTTAAATCCTTCACATCGATTTTCAGGTCTTCCATCGATGTACGGCAGTCCTCGGCTTTATCGTACCAGTCCTGATACTCTTTAATCTTTTCCTGCAGGTTTTCATCCGTTATATCTTCAATATTTAGTTGACCGTTTTGAATTTTCTCGACATAATCGCTGCTCAAGCCAATCGAGGCGGCCTTTGCCATATAGGCATTATAGGATTCATTCAGATTGGATATTTCATTTTGAATGGCGGAAATAATCTGATCGATATAGGAATTTTGGGCCTTAAAAGTCGTTACGGATTCCAGCTTGGTTTTCCAGTTTTCCGTCAGAGATTCGAGATGCTTGATTCGATTTTCAATCCAGTCAAAGGTTTCGGGTTCCGGGGTATCCCCTGAACCGTTGGCGTAGGCGTTGGATACAACCGAATTTAATGTGCCGTCCGCATAGGCCCGGCCTCTTCCGGCCGCCTTTCCATATTTCATAAGGCTTTTTGTCTGGCCGGCATTGAGGATAATATCTCCCTTTTTCAGATGCTCCCGGCGCATACCGCCCGGAATCAGCATCCATTTGCCGTTTCGGATAATGGATTCCGTTCCCAGCTCATTGACAAGCGCTGTTTCATTTTGAGGCAGGGAAACCCTGCCGTCGGCGTGGGCCGGGGAGAGAAGAGTGCCGGTGGCACGGTGAATAAAGGCGTTCATCAATCCGGAGGCCACATTTACCATGGTATAAATAGCCTTCCCGTAGATAGGCGGTGCAGTCGGACTAATCCTACTGAAATCACTGGAATAGGAAGCGATTCCATTTTTATCAGGAGGGTCAAATTTAAATACATCTTTGGCATCCACAGTATAGGAAACAACTCCATCTACCTCGGTCTTTTCGGCCGGAATGGATAGGCCGTTGATATTGGCGGTATAGGAAATCGTGCCGTTTTCATTTTCAATTTCCTCAATGTTGCTTTTATCGACGACAATTTTCTTGTTCAGAATAATATCATTGGCATCGTCAATATTAAGCTCCGGCGTTAATTCCGGGTGCTGTTCAGACAAAAATTCTAAATATTTCTGGTAACTTTCGTTTTTATTACTGATTTTTGCCTGAATTTCTATAATTTCTTCGTTGCTCGAGGCATTTTGTAATTGTTCATATAGGGAATCCGTGTCAAATCGGGCCGGAATGGTAATGCCTTCTCTGTCCAGCCCCAGGGATTCCTCATAGTTTTTAATGAGTTCTTCCTGGCCGACGATGGCATTGGCATAATAGTTTACGGCGTTGTCTGACTTGCCGGAGGTTTTTGCATAGGCCAGAGAGTTGTCTATGTCCTGTTCAAGCTGAGCATTGTCATAGGCAAACTTAATCTTTATGATGGCATTTTCATCCAGAAGAGACAGGTCCTCCTCATACATCTCCAGATTGGCCTTCCAATCTTCGATATCTGAACCGAGAGCTTCTTTTTCCTTTCCCGAATCCATAGCGTTGTAAATTTCTTCAAGATTTGAAAGGGATTTCTTGTATTCAGCCAGGTCATTAAGGGAAGAGTGCCACTGGTCGCTGCTGATATAACCGTAATCTTCCATTCGGCCCAGAATATCCTCCACAGCGCCGACGCCCAGCCCCATATCCTTTGCAAGCTGAGCGGTATTTCCAAGATTTGATATCCAGTCGTCATTTTCTTCAAGAGAGCGCTTCTCTTTAAAATCCTGAATAAAATTTTGAAGTCCGCTGTCATTTTCAGCCGTAAAATAACGGTTGAACTTTTCCATGCCATTCTGATAGGCTTCTATGGAATCGTCCATATTATAAGAAATGTAATCGGCAAAGGATGTGAAGTCATCCGTGCCGGTCAAACCCTGATGATATAAGTCGGCGGCTTTTTGGGCGTAGCCGATAGCCAGCTCATAGTTATAACCTGCATTTTTTGAACTGAAAGCAGCAGCGACATTGTCGATGGATTCCGTGTCGGCAAGACTTTTCACAGAGGCCGATGCGCTGTCGGCGGAAGCGGCCAGTTCATTAAAATATCTGTTTAAAGTATCGATATCTTCAACGCCCAGATTTTCAAGGCTTAATCCCATGTCTTTTAATGCAGCTTCCAAATCCTTACCGGCTTTGGCGGCTTCAACCAGCCGGCCTTTGACAAAATCCATGCCGGAAGAATTGCCAAAAAGCTTATCAAGCCTGTATAGGGTGGCGTCAGAATCTGAAAGGTCTAAAGTGTTGAAATCATCGATGATATCCGTGATAGAGTGGTAATACCCTTGGGCTTCGGCATCCAGGCCATCTTTCATCAGGCCGGTTATCGGGTCTTTAAAACTTTCACGAAGTGTGTTCAGAGTCCCTATGTTTTCAGAAATTGTTTTTGAATACTTCGCTATTTCCCAATCCAGGTCGTTAAGGTCTTTTGAGTAGGATTCTTTTTTAGATTTTGATGTTGTGTTGTTGAGTTTATCTAATAAATCGGATCGTTTGGCCTGTAAATTTGTAAGTTCATCAATTTCATTTTTTGTAGCAGAAACAATATCTGTTTCTTTATATCCGGCAGTATATTCTTCACCAATTTCGGTAATTCCTGTGTACTGTCGAGTTAAATCTTTTGTCCTTTTTAATTTAAGTGCAGCCAATGCATCATTTACCGTAGCCTCAGATTGTTCGTCTGCTTCTTGTTGTTTGAGGTCTCTTTGACGTTCTAATTCCTGATTTTGAAGTTTCAGAGTTTCTAATTCACGTTGTTCCGTGACAGAAATTGCTCCCACATTCTTTAAAGCCTGTAATTCAGATATACGCTGTGCAGAAGTTGACAGTTGTGAATTTAAATTATTCAATTCCGAAGCCGTTTCATTATAAGATGATTGGGATTCGGATGCTTTCGCAACGGCATCGTTGAACTGGTTTGCATATTTTGTTAAACCGTAAAGTATGGTTAATGCACCGCCAAGCGCTAATGCGGCAGGTACGATAGGCGGAATAGTGGAAAGAAGGCCGGTGAATCCGGAACTTAATTTACTTCCGGTATCTTCAACGCTTTTTAATCCGTTTAGCGCTATGCCGAGATTGGTCGTCGCATTGGCAGATGCTTCTGCGGGTTTTACAAGGTCATTAAGTTTTGAAGACCACTCGGACTTTTCCAATACAGTTTTTGCTGTGTCTTCGGATATGCCCGCAGTTTTAAAAACTGTGTTGATATCTTTCGGATTCTGCAATTCATTTGCTATTTGAATCAAGCTGGCATTACCATCTTTAGGATTAAAATTTCTTGCCTGGCCAATATAGTCTTTTAGTCTCGATATATCTTTAAGTGACTGAATATGATATAATGTTTTAAAATAGATTTTCTAATATCTGAGATTAAAGGGAGGCTTATTTATGTTGTTAAAATGTACGGAGTGCGGTCATGATGTCAGTGACAAGGCAGAAAAATGCCCGAATTGCGGCTGCCCGGTAAGTGAGATTGTCAAATGTTTGCAGAATTCAGAAGAAGATAATGGTGACGATATAAGTGATATCAATTCGGAAAGCGAGGATAGTGAAAATACAGAAAATTCTGTCTTCTGTAATATCAATGGAAAAAGAACGAACATAACATGGATTAAAGATATTATCGAAGGGCTTAGTGAGACAGAGTTCTATCATTATAAATATGTATGGTTCCATAATATGCGCGGTTCAAAAGAGCAAATGAAATGCCTGAGTAAATATACGGGAACTCCTGAATTCGTTTTTTATGAGGCGGCAGGCAAATTGTGCATAAAGGTTCGTGATAAATGCAATCTTTCTTATTATGCTTCACGGAGGTTTTTATATGGACTTGTTGAATCAAATTTTGAGTTAGAAGAGTTTTATGGAGAGTCTGAAACAGAGAATAGAGAAAAAATTCGAAGGTCTCTTCCCCCTCAAGTTAAATGTCCATATTGCGGTTCTTATGATACAAAAAAAATATTTTTTGGCGGTTATGCTCAAAAACAGTGGCATTGCAGGAACTGCCGGAGTGATTTTTAATATTGAATAAGAAGGACATCCATTCTTGTTTTTAACAGAGAGATGGATGTCCTCTTTGGTTTTAGGCAGGAATTTCTATAATGACAACATTATCGTATCCTGAGTAGCGCTTTTCGAAAGCTTTTTTGCGAAATTCTTCGTGTGGCGCACAATGAATTTCATCGATAATTTCCGCCTCAAATGTGTTGATTTGAACGGCGAGAAGTATCATATAAGGGATAAAATTAATTTCTGCCAAATTGTTCATGGATGATTCCTCCTTTGTAATCATTTGGATATCTTCCATTATACATGGAGAGGTGTCCCACAAAAATGACACCTAAAGAAATAAGAGAATCTAAAAATACATTTTTAACTGCTTGATTTTACTTGCAATTACTTTTGCAAACTGGCAGTTGCTTTTGCAAAAGGTTATAATTGAATTGCCTTTGTTTGATCAGGAAGGAGACCTTTATGCCAGCATTTTGATTAAGTTTTCTTTATAGGAGTGAATCAGTTGTATGATTTCGTTGGCGAGGCTGGCTTTGTCGATACCGGTCTGATAGGCCAGATCATTGTCCAGGTTTTCAAGCATTTCGCGGAACTGGACAGGGTCAGCGTTTCCTGCGATAATGGCATAGACATCTGTGTTGGCGAAAAAGATTTCAAGTTCATCCCAGTCAAGGTCCCCGTTGGTATCGGTGATGGCTGTAGGGTATTCGAAATCCGGCGCGTAGGCTTTCAGTATGTAGTATTTTGCTGCAATATCTTTTAATAGTGAATAGTAATGGCCGTCCTGGAGCAGAATCTGTTCGATATTCATTATCGTCATTAATCGCTGCATGGCTGTCAGTACGGTTTTGTATTCAAATTCATATTCGATTCCATTGTATGTATAAAATCCTTTCATCAAGCATCCTCCTTATGTGTATTTTGCAATTTATAACCTTCTTTATAGGCGTCACCGGCAATGGCTGCTTTTGTAAAACTGTTATTTTTCCACCAGGCCCACAGGGCAGCAGCAGTGGTGAGGAACATGGTTATGCCGTTATATATTTCATCCTCGCTGAAAGGCAGAGGGTTTTTGCCGCTAATTGTCAGAAATTGGTTGAGCAAAGCTGCGAACAGGACAAGTGTTCGGGAAATGGTTCCAACGGATATTTTGTTCATTATGGGGTCATCCTTTCGAAAAAAAGAGGGAGGACGGTTTGAACGCCCTCCCAGAGGAAATTTATTCTTCTTCGAGAATAAGGTCTAACATTTCATTGTCATCATTAACCATCAGGTCGCATGTGATTGTGATTGTGGCAGGGTCGCCGCTGTTGGACATGCTGATACTCATATTGGACTGTGGTGTCACTTTGTAAGCGATGAACTTATATGGAAGGAGTTCGTCGTTTTCTGTTTTCATGACTGTGTCGCCATAGACAGTAAAAGCCTTCGGGAAGGAGCTGCCTTTGACGGAAATTTTCTGAACTTTCTCCGTAATGTCTTTGATGTAGTAAACGATAACCTTTTCACCGGCGGAAGCGCCTGTGATTGTTGCGGTTTTGCCCGAAACCGTTGCTGTTTTTGCTGTGCCGCAGTCATCATCGGCAGCGAATACATTAACGGCCGCGCCGGAAGCAGGTGCATCTGTCAATGTGACTGTGCCGCCCTCGGCTGTAGTCAGTTCTTCTCTCACCATGAATTTTGCGGACTTGGACATGTCGCCGCCGGTCAGCAGCTGATACAGCTTGAAGCTCTGCATCTGTGTTTCGATGGTAAGAGTACCGCCTCTTTCACCGGAAAATGCCACGCGTTTTGGATGGCCTTTTCCGCCGTAGGCAAATACGGTTTCCCCCGTGATTTCTGTTGTGCTGACATTGGCGTAATCCATGTTCAGAAACGGTGTTTTTGTTGCGTAATCTTCAAAAATGAGGTCGCATACCTCTCTGTTTGTAAATGTGTTTCCCATTTAAAATTCCTCCTTTATGGGTTAGTTTTCGTTTTTATACCATTCATTTCCTTTGAAGGTATTTTTGCTGTTTCCATAAGCAGCTACAGCCATTTTCTGTATGTCAAAATAGATGCCCACCTGTTCTTTTTTGAACTGCTCATAGAATTGATATATGGTTAAATCCCATATATTTGTAAAGTTAATTGAGTTGCTTTGAACGGCCACAGCAGTGACCAGATTGGGAAGTTCCATATCCTTGTTGCGACTGGATTTCCCGGAAGCTGCCTGTCGGCCGCGATGAATTTTGTTGAGTATTTCCACGGCCCGTTTGTTTTTGATTTTAGACGCGTCCACATCATAATCTTTGCGCTCAACACCGCACCTTTGTAAAATGATGTCACAAAGCCCGGAAAAATTTTCACCGTCAATCATGCCGGCAGGGACTATCGGATTGTCTCCGTCTGTCTCTGCATAGGTAAAGAATAAATGATTATTTTTGTCCCAGAGAACAGTTTCCTCCAGGAAAAAATCAAATATTGCGGTATAGGATTTTTGAAGCCGGCTGTCGGAACAAATGAGGTCAAACATGGAAATGTTTTCTTCATATCCGTAAGCCTGCGGCGTCAATAAAAGAAGCCCCAGATACATCTGATAGCCCTGCCAGGTGGTTTTGGGATTCCAGATATCTTTCAGGGTTGGAGACTTAACATGTCCAATGTGTTCCGCATAGAAGGGAAAGGGTGAGATTAAATCCGAATAATCCAGTTTCATCCTCTCACCTGCCTGAAATCGGGAACAAGATAAGTCATCTTTCGGCCAATCCATGAACCGCTGGCGAAGGTTTCCACGCTTTGAAGCTCAGGGAGACCGATGCCAAATTCTTTTTGGCGCTGTCTTGCCGGAAGTTTGTCTGCCGGGCAGAGTAATTCATCAATCCGTTCAGCTAACATATCATATCTTGTGCCGTAATAGACGGCAGGGCTATTCCTGACGGTGAGGATGTCTTTATGGCAGACAGGCTGGATAACAATTTTCATTGTTTTTGTTGTGGGCGTTGTTTTTGCAACGTCAGTTTCCAAAAAAATATAGCAGGCCGGTTCAGATGCAGCCGGTTCCATGTAGAGATGTGGACAAATATTTTTCTGGGCTTTTGCGGCGATAATGTCATTTGATAATCCGGAAGTATCTTCCAGAAGAAGTCCGGGAATGTATTCATCGCTGATTAGAATCGAACTGAGGTTGTCTTTATATTTGCCGAGTTCTTTAAGCATTGTGTTACCTCCTTGTGTTTGTTTTACTATTTCTCTACACAATAAGAAAAACGGGAGATATGGCGGAACCCCTTGATTTTTCAAGGGGTTCCGGCATTTTCTGAATTCGATTTTTTTCTTTTTGCGGCCATTCGGGCCCTATCGGCAGCCATTTTCATGGCTTTGGCGCAGAGTTCGCAGTATTTTTGATTGTTCGTTTTGCGGATATAGAGTTTCTGACATTCCGAACATCGGGCAAAAGTCCCTTTTTTATAGTAGTTCAGATATTCGTAGCCAAGTTCCCGGAAATCATTAATTTCGAAAACAGGCAGGCCGTTCATATCAATGAAATTCACCCGGAGGTTGAGATTGTCATTTCGCGTGGAAAAAGAAATAAGACCTGTGGCTTCAATATCATTTAAATATAGAAATTTATCCTTTCGGTATTTGACGGCGACACGGGCTGTCCGGTAAATCTCAGGGATGGAAGTATTCACCCATCCATTATTGTCGGCAGACAGCATATTATGAAGCTTTGCATGGCAGAGCATAACAAAAGCCAGCTTTTCATATTTTATATGATTGAGCGTTTTGATCTGTTCCAGCTCTTTTTCGGTAATGCCGACGGCGTCAATCTCACGGAGTGGATATTTTCCGGCTTTTCTGGCAATGTCCTCAATGGCATCTTCCCACAGGGCCGGATTGTAATGTTTATCGGAGAAAGCCATAAAATCATTTAGCTTTTCTGCGGTTTCTTTTTTGTTTAGATTTTCTTTCTGCCGGTAATATTTGGCTAAAAGAAAAAGGGCGGCAGTAGGTTTACTGCCGATATCCCCTGTCTCAAGAAGCTTTTTGGCTTCCTTCACTTCGTTTAATATCATCGTCATTTTCATCTTCCCTTTCCTGATTCATATCCAGTGTGATGGTTTTCATTTTGAAACGCTCGCCGTTAAATAAAATGTCGCCGGATTCGTCGGCTTCCGGATAGGAAATTTTATATTGATTGCGTTTTAAAAGGTTGCGGATAAATAAATCGCCGCAGATATCCCAGGCAAACTGTTTGCTGGCCCTGGATTTGGAATAGCATAAATCCAGCACAATATTGCACAGAGAATCTTCATTTGGACATTCGCTGAGACACTGGCGTTTAAATTCCTCTTTGAATATGTATTTTTGCACCCGACATTCCTCCGGTTTCAGTCGTTCACTTTTTGCATATTGCATGAAGCTGGCTGTTTCGCGCTGATACCGCTCATAAATCTTTTTGATTTTTCGGAATAACTGGGAGGAATAGGAGGCTTCGCTTTTTAATATGGAATAATCAAAAGGCCGGGCTTTTGAAATTTTATAATCATCAAAGAGGTTTTCAATTTTCCAGCAAATTTTATTCATGGTGCACGGTGAAGTCCCCAGAGGCATTTTATCATGGTAATAGCGGATAAAATTTTCCTCTTCCTCAGTTCGCTCTTCCTGGTTCATAAGCTCGTTAAGCGTTTTTCGAAAACGCATAATACACTTTTCTTCATTCTTTTTAATGTAGGTTTTTAACTGGGCTTTTTCAGCCGGATATATGTACTGCATAAAATAGGGTTTTTTATCGGCTGCAAGTTCCAGATTTTGAAAATCTTCTGCGGAGGTTACATGGCGGGGCGGCTGATACCAGGTTTCGGGCATGGGCCGGGCTTCGATGCCCTTTGTTTTATCAATGCTGTTTTGCTGATAGAGCTGTCCGCATTTGATACGATAATCTAATATCCGATATTCCCGGGAATTCTCAGGAAACCGGGCCTGAACTTCAAACATGGCTGTAATCCTGTTGGTCACTTCTCCGACAGAATTCCCGAAACTGTTGATGTTGGAAAGCATGAGGTCATCTTCTGTGGGAACACATTTCGGGGCTCTCCGCTGGACACACAGGACAGCGGGAAGCGGCCGGGCCCGTTTAACGAGGAGTGGAAAAGCGCTGTTGATGACGCAGTCCCCATCCTTATCCATGCCGTTCATAGCGTCAGCGCAGGTATCCCAACTGTTGAAGATTGTCGGAGTGGTCATATATTTATAAAATTCGTCCATTTCCTCAGAGTGAACAACCTCAAGAATACGGATGTTATTGTGGGATGTCATCGGCGCCCGGAAGCTGACAATCTGCTCAACGCCCCGCTCAACCCAATACCTGGAATAGACCTGTCCGGCTTTTAACAAGCCGGTGACCTCCAGATGGAACATGGACTGACAGAGGGAATAGGGGTCCCCGGAGACAAGAGAGTAGTTTGCCGGGACATTTAAGACGCCGACTTTGGCCTTATCAATCCGTTTATGAATCATCGTATAGAGCTGGTCCCTCACATAACTGTCATTTATCATTTCCGGTTCAATCATCAGGGCGGTGGCGAAGGAGGCATCCGGATGGCGGACATTTTTTTCATTAAGCCCTGTTCCCTTTGTATAGAGTATCGTTTTTCTGTAATCCTCAGAGAGAATATCGTTGATTTCATTTACGGTGGGCTGAATCAATTCATCGATTTCATCATCCGTGAAATGATAGGACTGCAAAAACTGGTAATTCATTGTCCGAAGATTTTCCAGGTCCTTTTCTGAGGCTTTGGTGATGGAAAAACTGTAGTGATTTTTCCGGCAGTTTTCCAGATAGTCTTCCATGGAATCATAGGAGTCCCAGAGCTTGAGCATGGATTCTGTCAGTACAAGCTCCACATTTTGAATATTATGGGTCTGACCCCACACATCGGTAATTTCAGACACCTGATGTTCGCGGGCAAATTTCCGGAAGTCCACGGGGAAAACAGCGCCCTTGCAAAAGGAATTTCGAAGGACACAGCCGGGTAAAAGGTAGTCCGCGCCGATATCCCGGCCCCAGCGTTCCATCAATTCGGGCATGGCGAGGCCGTAGCCATCACTGTCGTTTAATTCGATGTCCTTTTCCCGAATGTATTTCATGCGGGGCTGTTCCCCTTTGCCGTCATCCAATTCGATGACATCGGATTTAAAATGGGTGATACAGTCGTGAACGACCACAATGCCCTGCGGCATGGATACAGGCGTTGATGAACTGCAGACAAGAGAGCGGTAGGCTTCCAGTTTGGCCGGAGTGAAAGCTTTGGAAAGATTGCGGCCGTTATCAATTCTGCGGTTCAGCTCCGGCAGCAGAAGTTCATTGACAAAAACAATCGTATTGGTTTTTACACCGCCGGCAGTTCCGAGGAGACGGCGGTAGACCGTGCCATTGATTTGAAAACCGTCTTTATACATTTTCCGATAGTCCTTCACCGAGTCGATGACTACGCAGACATAATCTTTTTGAAATTGGTATTCATCCAACTGTTCATAAAGCTTTTTAATGCGCGGCCTTGAAATCGACAGATTTTCTTCTGCCTTTAACTGTTTTATGCGTGCCTTCAGATTGGAAATCCGAAGTTCGGGCTTGATATTCCCGTTCAGCTCATCGATAAAACGCAGTAATTGGCTGTCGCTTAATGCAATAAGCTCTTTATTTTCGCGGGCCTGACTTATTGTAAGGTGTAAATTCCATTTGGCTCTGCGCAGGCGTGCAGAGTGGATTTTATATATATATCTTTGAGATGTCAGATGCTTTGACATGTTATATCCCTCCATTCACATAAAAAACAAACATACGTTCGACTCTGTGTAATAATCATACAGCGATTTGGAGAGAATGTCAACAGCTATATTAGCTATATTAGTCTGCTAAACGGGGGAATAATATTTGGAAAATGTTCTCCAATATGTATTGATTATTGGGGAGCATTGTGGTACTATTATTTCAAATTTTGCTCCCCAAAGGAGGGAATGTTATGGAAGTACAATATCAAGAAATACAAGAATTGCTCAGAAGGCGAGCTGATCTTAACGTCAGATTGAATCTGATGCCTTATGATGTGCCAGGTTTGCCCATGGAGGTGGTTTCTTGGTAATCCCCGAAAAGGAAGTGCCGGAATTTAAGCAGTTGCTTGTAAAATATTATGAGGGAGAGGATATTTCTATTATTGAAACGTTTATGAAAGAACGCTGTTGGAAAACAATGTAGAATCATAACTTTCCTGCTTCATATATCTTTCCATTCATTATGAAACAAATAGATGTTCATTCAAATTTTTTCAAATTTTTTTAATTTTTTTCAAAAAAAACCTTGCTTTTTTTTTGCCTCTATGGTATCATTCATATTGTTGTTGAAAGACATACAAAATATTGTGCAGTTGTGGCGGAATTGGCATACGCGCTAGACTAAGGATCTAGTCCGGGTTAACTGGGTACGGGTTCAAGTCCCGTCAACTGCATGAAGCGTATTTATCAGATTTTGCAAAGAATCTTGTAAATACGCTTTTTTTAGTTGTTTTTGTCGAACTGTATTGCAGATTAAACGAATACCTGCTCTTTTAATCTGAGTGAAAATAGTGTATAATATACCTTATCGCGCGAAGCTTGACGCAGCGCGCCCATGCGAAGCATCTGACATGCGGGATGCCCGGAGGGGTATATAAATTCAAATAATGATGGGAGGTAAATACCATGAAGAAATTCGTAAAAATGATAAGTACAGTTACTGTGATGTGTCTGCTTATGGCATCTCTGGCGGCCTGCGGGAAAAAGGACAGCGGAAAAGATACCAGTGGAAATATTGTAATTGATGAAACTCAGGATAAGGAAATGACGGAAAGTGCATCCGAGTCGGAGACTTCGGAGAAGGTTGACGAAACAAAACCGCCTTTTGAGGAGACGAAGGCGGCGGTGACGATTTCTGTGCCTGATGAAGTGGATACAATGCGGCCGATTCTTGTGGGAATCTGTAAAACGATGAGCGGCGGCAGAGCTTATGACGGTTCGGACAGCGCGTTTTTCTGGGACAGCATCTATGCGGCGATTAACGGAGGCAGTTGGATACACCCGGATATCAGTATGTCGGATGACGGCAGCGGTTATATGGTGCCGAAGGAGGTTATGGCTGAGTATGCGGAAGCCATGTTTGCCGGGAACAGTGCGATTCCGGAAGTTCCGTCGGCTGTGGGCGGTATTGAGTTTGACGTGGATTCGGATTGTTTTATTCTCTACAGTTCAGAAGGCTATCTCGGCTCAATGGAATTTACGGAGATTGAGGAGACAGATAACGGTTATGAGGCGACGGTTGCTTTTACAACAAAAAGCGGCAATGTGGAAACCCATACATTCATTATGACCAGCGGCGGATACGGAACATTTCCGTGTGCGGTCAATGCGGTGATAGACGAATAATTTAATGGGTGATTCATCAAATTTAATGGAGGAAGCTTATGAAAAAAATAGTGCGCACGGCAGGGATTACTCTGGTTTTTGCGCTTGTGTCTTTTTATTTTACTCTTCCGGCGCTGAATCTGCACTCACCGGCTTTTTACAGTTGGCTGCTTGAGGTTGCAGTGGTTTATATTTTGGCATCTTTGATAGGAACTTTTTCTATTTCGGATTTGCGAAACCGGACAGTAGATTTTAAATTTTTAAAAAATAATGCCAAAGTCGGATTGATTGTTGTCATTTTATCTTTGGCTGCATTGGGAATCGGCCAGGTTATATCCCACCAGTTTTTCCATGCAGGGGCTTACCAGCGGCTGATGAAAGTGGAAAACCGGGAGTTTTCTGAGGATATTACCCAGGTTTCCATGAATGATGTGCCGATTGTTGACAGAGATTCGGCTGTCCGGCTCGGGAACCGGAAGATTGGTGAACTGGTCAATCTTATTTCCCAGTTTGAGGTGGATGAATACAACTATTCCTACACCCAGATTAATTACCGGGATGTTCCGACAAGGGTAGCGCCTTTGCGGTATGGCAATATCATCAAATGGTTCAATAACCGCTCGGCGGGTATTCCGGGGTACATTTCCGTCAATATGGCAACCCAGGATGTGGAACTTGTTCAGCTTGAACAGGGGATTAAATATTCGCCGGGGGAATATTTTTTCAGAGATTTGGACAGGCACCTGCGGTTCAAGTATCCGACAAAAATTTTTGAGGATTATTCCTTTGAGGTGGACGATGATGGAAGACCGTATTGGATATGCCCGGTCATTAAATATACGATTGGGCTTTTCGGCGGCCGGGATGTGACCGGGGTTGTTATCGTGGATGCCTGCGATGGCGCTTCTACCTATTATGATATTAAAGACTGTCCGGAATGGGTAGACAGGGCTTATTCTGCAGATATTATCGTGGAGCAGATTAATTACTGGGGACAGTATAAAAACGGTTATATTAATACGCTCATTGGACAGAAGGATGTCTGCGTGACTTCCGGCGGTTATAATTATCTGGCCTTAAATGACGATGTATGGCTTTATACGGGCCTGACTTCGGTGGGAAATGATGCGTCGAATATCGGCCTTGTGCTGGTGAATATGCGGACTAAGGAATCCCATTATTATATTGTGTCCGGGGCTACCGAATATTCCGCGATGGAATCGGCGGAAGGCCAGGTTCAGAATCTTGCCTATAACGCCACATTCCCGGTACTTCTTAATATCGGAAGTCAGCCGACCTATCTCGTATCCCTGAAGGATAATGCCGGACTGGTTAAAAAGTTTGCCTTTGTCAATGTGGAAAAATATCAGCAGGTTGCGATTGGCGATACATTAAATGAAGCCTACTCGGCTTATGTGAAGCAGTTGGCATCGGGGCAGATTATTGATGCGGGGGACTTGTCGGAGGTTACGGGCCGTGTTCTTCAGGTGGATTCGGCAGTAAAAGATGGAAATACCTATTTCTATGTTCAGATTTCCGGCTCGGATAAAGTCTTTATGGCCTCCATACAGTTGGATGACGTGCTGGCTGTGCTTAAACCGGAGGACAGAGTAACTATAAACTACGTGGATTCGGATGACACCTTTGTGATGATGAATCAGATTGAGAAGAAGTAGGAGCTGCTATGAAAAAGGGAGATATCCTGTTGGTTTGCGCCGTTCTTATTCTGGCGGCGGCAGGGCTTATCTATATGAACCTGGGCAGTAAAAAGTCCGGCGGAACTTTGACTGTGACTGTCGCGGGAGAAATCTATGATACCTATGATTTGGCGGAGAATCAGGAGATTTCATTGGATATGGACGGCGGGCATAATCAGTTTCAGATTAAAGACGGCGTTGTTTCCATGATGGAAGCGGACTGCCCGGATCAGTATTGCGTTAAACATGCTCCGATTGATAAAGTAAATGAAACCATTGTCTGCCTGCCTCATAAGGTGGTTTTGGAGATTACCGAAGGGGAAGAAGCAAAGGAAATTGATGCGTAAGGGATAAATGATGTCAAAGAAAGTTGCAATGGCCGGAATGTTTACAGCTCTGGCAATGATATTCAGTTATGTGGAAGTTCTTATACCGATAAATCTGGGTATTCCGGGAATGAAACTCGGACTTGCCAATCTGGTGGTGGTGGCGGCCCTTTATACAGTGGGAGCGCCGATGGCTTTTGCGGTATCCATGATTCGTATTTTGCTTGTCTCAGTGACTTTCGGAAATCTGGCTGCCATGCTCTACAGTCTGGCGGGAGGCATTTTGAGTTTTTGCGGCATGATGCTGCTGAAAAAGATACCGGATTTTTCCATAGTTGGAGTGAGCGTGGCCGGAGGTATTCTCCACAATATAGGCCAGTTGGCTGTGGCCATGGCGGTGGTGGAAAATATTCATTTGATTTCCTACCTGCCTCCGCTGCTCATCGCCGGGACAGTTACCGGGATGCTCATTGGCATTGTGTCAAATCAGGTAGTTCCGAGAATCAGACACGCATTAAAATAAGAAATAAAAAATAAAGCTTTCACCCTGTGTCAGAATATGGTATGATACAGGGTGAATGTTTTGAAAGATATAGAATGAGGAGTCGATTGAAGATGGATAAGAAAGTCAGAACACGATTTGCGCCGAGTCCGACAGGGCGGATGCATGTAGGAAATTTAAGAACAGCATTATATGCCTATCTGATTGCCAAGCATGAAGGCGGCGATTTCCTTTTGCGAATCGAGGACACGGATCAGGAAAGATTCGTGGAAGGCGCCGTGGATATTATTAACCGCACCCTTGAAAAAACCGGCTTAATTCATGATGAAGGCCCGGATAAGGATGGCGGCTGCGGCCCTTATGTTCAGAGTGAACGTCAGGCGGCCGGAATTTATATGGAATATGCAAAGAAATTAATTGATAAAGGTGAAGCTTACTACTGTTTCTGCGATAAAGAACGGCTGGAAAGCCTGAAACAGGAAGTGGCGGGCAAAGAGATTATGATGTATGACAAGCATTGTCTTCATTTGTCCAAAGAAGAAGTCGAAGAGAAGCTGGCAGCGGGCGTTCCATATGTTATCCGCCAGAACAATCCTACCGAGGGAACAACCACCTTCCATGATGATATTTATGGCGATATCACGGTAGATAATGCAGAGCTGGATGATATGGTCCTCATTAAATCCGATGGATATCCAACCTACAACTTTGCCAATGTTGTTGATGACCATTTGATGGGAATCACCCATGTTGTCCGCGGCAATGAGTATTTATCTTCTTCGCCGAAGTATAACCGTTTGTATGAGGCCTTTGGATGGGAAGTGCCGACCTATGTCCATTGTCCGCTGATTACTGATGAGGAGCATAAAAAGCTGAGTAAACGAAGCGGCCATTCCTCCTTTGAGGATTTGCTGGAACAGGGCTTTGTGACGGAGGCAATTGTCAATTATGTGGCCCTTCTCGGCTGGAGCCCGGAGGATAACCGGGAGATTTACAGCCTGGAAGAACTGGTGAAAGCCTTTGACTATCGTCATATGAGCAAGTCTCCGGCTGTATTTGATATGACAAAATTAAAATGGATGAACGGCGAATATATTAAAGCAATGGATTTTGACGCCTTCTATGAAAAGGCTCTGCCGTTTATTAAAGAGACGATTCACAGAGATGTGGATTATAAAAAGATTGCCGAAATGGTAAAGACACGAATTGAGATTTTCCCGGATATTCCGGCGTTGATTGATTTCTTCGAAGCCGTTCCTGAATATGATGCGGCAATGTATACCCATAAAAAGATGAAAACAAACGCCGAGACTTCCCTTGCCGTTTTGAAAGAGATTCTTCCGGTGCTGGAGGCCCAGGAGGATTACAGCAATGATGCGCTTTATGGACGGCTTGTGGAATTTGTAAAGGAAAATGGCTATAAAAACGGATATGTGATGTGGCCGATCCGTACCGCAGTTTCCGGCAAGCAGATGACTCCGGCCGGAGCAACAGAAATTATGGAAGTCATCGGCAAAGAGGAATCTCTGGCAAGAATCCGCAGCGCCATTGAAAAGCTGGAAGCATGCAAGTAGACAGCGCCCAGAAAAAAGCAATTGAACATAACCGGGGACCGATGCTTGTGCTGGCCGGCCCCGGTTCGGGGAAAACCCTTGTGATTACCCGGAGGACACAGTGGCTTATTGAAAAGGCCGGTGTGGCCCCGGGTAATATTCTTGTGGTGACCTTTACCCGGGCGGCAGCGGGAGAAATGCGGAGCCGGTTTGACCGGTTGATGGGCGGCCGCCATCTGCCGGTGAGTTTTGGAACTTTCCATGCGGTTTTTTTTACAATTTTAAAATATGCCTATAACTATCGGGTAGAAAACATTTTATCTGAAGATGAGAAATACGGTATTCTCAGGGAAATCGTTCATCAGATTGATGTGGAAATGGACGATGAAAAAGATTTCCTGATGAACATCGCCGGGGAAATCAGCCGGGTCAAGGGGGACATGATGCCTTTGGAGCATTTTTATTCCGCCAACTGTTCAAAGGATGTATTTGAAGAAATTTATACGTCTTATGAACAGAAACTCCGCCGGATGCGCCGCCTGGACTATGATGACATGCTTGTTCAGACATGGCAGCTTTTTAAGGAGCGCCCGGATATATTGCTGGCATGGCAGAAAAAATATAAATACATATTGATTGATGAATTTCAGGATATCAATCGAATCCAGTATGAAATTATTCGGATGATGGCAAAACCGGAAAATAATCTCTTTGTCGTGGGGGATGACGATCAGTCCATTTACCGTTTCCGCGGCGCAAAACCGGAAATTCTTCTCGGATTTACAAAGGATTACCCGGAGGCTGAGATGGCGGTGCTGAACACAAATTACCGCTCGACAGGGGCTATCGTGGCCCGGGCGGAACAGGTCATCAGCCATAATGAGCACCGTTATGCCAAGCATATGACGGCTTCCCGGGAACAGGGAAATGAGATAACGGTTAAGGCTTTTCAGAAGCCGGCGGACCAGTATCTGAAAATGATTCGTGAGATTGTGGATATGCATGAACAGCAGGCGGTCCCATGGGAACAGATTGCGGTGATTTTTCGTACTAATATTCAGATGAGCGGCCTTGTGGAACAGCTCATGGTTTACAATGTGCCTTTTGTGATGAAGGATTCGGTGCCGAATATCTATGAACACTGGATAGCCAAAGACATTTTTGCCTATATGAATATTGCTTTCGGCAGCAATTCCCGGGCAGATTATTTGCGGATTATCAATCGGCCAAACCGGTATATTTCCAGGTCCTATCTGGATGAGGAAACAGTAAATCTGTCCAATGTGAAAGACTATCTGGAAAACCGGGAGTGGATGCTGGAGCGAATCGAGCAGTTGGAATATGATTTATATATGCTGGCCTCCATGGGGCCATATCCGGCCATTCAGTATATCCGCCATTCTATCGGCTATGACGACTATCTGAAAGAGTATGCCATGGGCCGTGGAATCAGGGGGGAGGACTTACTGGAAGTTCTCGATGAACTGATGGATAAAAGCCATGCCTATAAAACATGGGAAGCATGGTTTCAGGCCATAGAGCAATATTCGGAAACCTTAAAAATCCGTTCCAGACAGAGGTTCACGGCTGCAGAGGGAATAAGGCTGCTCACCATGCACGGGGCAAAGGGGCTGGAATATGATGTGGTCTATATTCCTGATGCCAATGGGGGGCTGATTCCCCATAAAAAGGCGGCGACCGAATCGGATAAGGAAGAAGAGCGCCGAATGTTCTATGTGGCGATGACCCGGGCAAAAAATGATCTGAGGATTTATTTTAGCCGGGAGCGGTACGGAAAAACTTCGGAAATGTCACCTTTTGTTGGAGAATTCCTTGCTTTTTAGGAAATAATCTGTTAGAGTGAAGGTGAGCGAAAATACTCGAAAAGAAAGTTGAGGTAGAAAAATGGGAACATTTATTCCAGAGGATGATGATACGATGACATTAAGCTTTGATGACGGCGCTGAAATCGAATGTGCGGTGATTGCCGTATTTCCGGTGGGCGAAAGAAATTATATTGCCTTACTTCCTTTTGAAGACCAGGGCGTAGATGAAGACGAGGTTTATATTTATCGGTTTATCGCTGCTGAAAATGCAGAAGATGTTCAGCTTGAAGATATTGAAACTGATGAAGAATGGGAAATGGTATCGGATGCTTTTGACGAATTGTTAGACAGCGAAGAATTTGATGAATTATTTGACGGTGAATAATAATTAAAAAGCGATAATCAAAAAGATGATTCCGTGAAGCGGGAGTGCTGCGGAACCATCTTTTTTTGATGGGAATATTCGGTTACCCAAGGATATCGATAAAATACTGGGCGGCTTCGGAAATGGGCGCCTTATCGTTATATCCGACGACAATCTGTCGGGATGGGAGCATCTCGCGGGTGCGGATAATAAATAAATCCGATTCATTTTCCGGCAGACAAAAGTCAGGGATGAAAGCGATGCCGAGGCCGATGCGGGCCAGATCAATGAGCAGGTCATTGCTGCTCAGCTCGATTTCAGGCACCAAATCCAGTTGATGCTGCTGGAACAGACTGTGAAGAAATTCACTGGTCAGGCTTGCCTTATCCAGCATGAGAATCGGATAGCTGAGAAGTTCTTCCAGTTCCAGCCGCTTGTTCTTCAGATGATTAAAATTCTCGTTGGCAATAAATACATCGTGAAATTCCCGGACTTTGCGGACATTGTGAATGACGTTCATCCGGGGATTCGGCGAATTGGTCACAATCAAATCGACCAGTTCATTTTCGAGAAGGTCGACACAGCGGGCCGAAGTGGCATTGGTTACTTTAATATGGACATTCGGAAAATGCTCATGGAATTCTTTCAGATAAGGTACCAGGCAGTAGCGGCAGATCGTGTCGCTGGCGCCGATGCGCAGCTGCCCGCCGTTTAAGGCTTTGGCATCCATAATCTGATTTTCACCGCGGATGATCAGATTGATAGCCGGCTCGATATGTTTAAAAAGAATTTCACCTTCCGGAGTCATTTTCACCCGTTTCGTACTTCGGATAAAAAGGGTTTGGTCCAGCTTTTTTTCCAGCGCTTTAATCGACTGGCTGACGGCTGATTGAGAAATAAAAAGTTTTTTCGACGCCTCCGAAAAACTCAGCGTTTTTGCAACATAATAAAATACCTTATATAATTCATAATTAATATCCATGGGCCACCTCAGTTATTAATGCATTTAATAAAAAACAGAAGTTATATTAATATAAATAATAGCATATCTGAGGAAAATAGTAAATGTTAAATAACTGATTTAAAATCCGGAATCTGTTTCAGCAGGGGCAGAAGGATGGTCGCAATAATGAGGCCGGAAAGTCCCTGGATGAGATTGGCCGGAACACTGGCAAAAGCGCCGCTTCCATACATAAAGTATTCAAAAAAGCAATATCCGCCGGCCACGATCACGGTGGAAAAACAGCCGGTGATGATGCCTTTGATAATCACCTGATTCAGTTTGCCGAGAAGTTTATGATAAACAAAATAGCATACGACAGCGATAACAGCCTTGACTACAAAGGTAATCGGCACATAAATCATGTATCCGCCTAAAAGGTCAGCCAGCGCGGAGCCAAGTCCTGCGGCCAGACCACCGTAAACAGGGCCGAGAAGGATACCGGATAAAACGACAATAGCATCTCCCGGATGAATATAACCGCCGGTCCCCGGTGTGGGAATGTGAAGACTCATTGTAGCAACGCAGGCCAGTGCGGCGAAGAGGGCGGCAAAGACCATGGATTTTGTTTTCGAGATAGTTTTTTCCATAATGTACACTCCTATGTCTTTGAATTTTTATTTTTCACCGTATTATACAGGAAAGGTGGCCTTGTGAAAACGGCCAGTTTGAAAAAAATTAATAATGCCAGATGCGCGAAAAGCCGCCTGATAAGATAATCTAATAAATCTAATTAATTTTATTAACTTTAATTATGGGTATATACATGGTATACTGTAAGCTGAATTGTAACAGTGTAAAACGAAGTGATTAAAAATGGAGGTACATGATGACCCAGGTAAAACGTATTTATGTTGAAAAAAAGCCGGAATATGCTGTAGCTGCTAAGGAGCTGTTGGATAATATCCACAGTTATCTGAATATCCAGTCGGTTACTGGTGTTCGGGTATTGATTCGTTATGACATTGAAAATATTACAGATAAAACCTACGACAGCGCAAAAGTTATTGTCTTTTCGGAGCCGCCGGTTGATGTATTATATGAGGAAGAGCTTCCGAAAGCAGAGGACGAAAGCGTTTTTTCTGTAGAATATCTTCCGGGCCAGTTTGACCAGAGAGCAGATTCCGCAGAACAGTGCGTAAAACTTTTGGATGAAACCGAAGAACCTGTCATCCGTTCCGCAACAACTTATTTATTAAAGGGTGCGGTGACAGAGGATGAAATGGAACGTATTAAGGCTTTCTGTATTAATCCGGTGGATTCCAGAGAAACCGGAGAAGAAAAACCGGAAACTCTGATAACAAAGTTTGAGGAGCCGGCGGATGTGGCCGTATTTGATGATTTTATGACCATGCCGGAAGCAGAGCTTCGCAGCCTGTATGATTCCCTTGGCCTTGCGATGACCTTTAATGATTTTAAATTTATTCAGGAATATTACGCCGCTGAGGAAAAACGCAATCCGACAGTCACAGAGATTCGCGTGCTGGATACTTATTGGTCTGACCATTGCCGTCACACGACATTCCAGACAGAACTGAAAAATATCGATTTTGAAGAGGGCTATTATCAGAAACCGATGAAGGATACCTATGACATGTATATGGAACATCGGGCGGAGGTATTTGCCGGGCGCAAAGACAAGTTTGTATGTCTGATGGATGTGGCCCTGATGGCTATGCGCAAGCTGAAAAAGGACGGCAAGCTGAATGACCAGGAGGATACGGATGAAATTAATGCCTGCAGCATTATTGTGCCGGTGGAAATCGACGGCGAAACGGAAGAGTGGCTCATTAACTTTAAAAATGAGACCCACAATCATCCGACAGAAATCGAGCCTTTTGGCGGTGCGGCTACCTGTCTCGGCGGCGCGATTCGCGACCCGCTGTCCGGCCGTACTTATGTATATCAGGCCATGCGTGTGACCGGCGCCGCTGACCCGAGAGTTTCCGTAAAAGAAACGATGAAGGGCAAACTGCCTCAGAGAAAGCTTGTCACAGAGGCGGCCCACGGCTACAGTTCCTATGGCAACCAGATTGGTCTGGCTACGGGCCTTGTCAATGAAATTTATCATCCGAATTATGCGGCAAAACGTATGGAAATCGGTGCGGTTATGGCGGCAGCTCCGAGGAGCAATGTCACCCGCGCCACATCGGACCCGGGAGATATCATCATTCTTCTCGGCGGGCGTACCGGCCGCGACGGCTGCGGCGGTGCAACAGGTTCCTCCAAAGCCCAT
>ENA-ORML01000149-ORML01000149.1-human-gut-metagenome-genome-assembly--contig:-NODE-149-length-91465-cov-14.546844_pt1 | contig 91465 bp, 81 predicted proteins | sample MGYA00242103_ERZ508995 | MGnify/ENA primary metagenome ERZ508995 (study PRJEB26280, sample SAMEA2338702) | human gut metagenome | biome: human gut; feature: human-associated habitat; material: faeces... | reverse complement strand
AATCTCCTGAGTGAATCTTCGGCAGGCCGGAAAGAAGCGGAGGATTTGTACCGGGGAGCGCTGAAGCTGTACTGGGAATTGGCCAAGGAGAACCCCTCTGTGTATGACCCATATGTGGCTGGGACGTGCAACAATTTGGCAAATCTCCTGAGTGAATCTTCGGCAGACCGGAAAGAAGCGGAGGATTTACACCGGGAAGCGTTGAAGCTTTACCGGGAATTGGCCAAGGAGAACCCCTCTGTGTATGGCCCGAATGTGGCTGTGACGTGCAACAATCTGGCACTTTTCCTGAGCGATTCATCAACAAACCGGAAAGAAGCGGAGGATTTATACCGGGAAGCGTTGAAGCTTTACCGGGAATCGGCCGAAGAGAACCCCTCTGTGTATAACTCGTATGTGGCTATGACGTGCAACAATTTGGCAAATCTCCTGAGTGAATCTTCGGCAGGCCGGGAAAAAGCGGAAGCCTTGTACCGGGAAGCGCTGGAGCGGTGCCGGGAGCTAAACCGGCAGGCACCGGAGGTTTACGGGCATTGGTTGGCTTGGGTTTGCAGGGATCTGGGCGACTTCCTCCGGAGCGACGGGCGGCAGGAGGAGGCGCAGGCGCTTTTCCGGGAGGCCGACGGGGTGGAAGAGCCGGCTGCGGCCGGTCTGTTGGGGTAGCGGCGGACAGTGCTTTTTCGCCGTCTGAGGACTGGATATATCTGAACGGCAACGTGCCTTTATGCCGTGACTGCGGCATACCGGGCGGGCTGCCGGGAGCTGTAAGGAGGAGATTGGGATGGATGCCCAAATGATTTTTACAAGAAGAACGTTATTGGACGCCACGCATGTGGACCGGTGGGGCCGGATGCGGCCGTCGGCCCTGCTGGAGATCATGCAGGAGACGGCCGGGGACCACGCGGCGCTTCTGGGGGTGGGCCGGGACGTGCTGGCTCCCCGGGGGCTTTTCTGGGCCATTGTCCGGCAGACCGTAGAGATCAACCGCCTGCCGGGCATTGGAGAGACCGTGCTGGCCGAGACCTGGCCGGGGCCGCCCAGCCGGACGGCCTACCCCCGCTATATGGTGGGCCGGACGGCCCAGGGAGAGGAGCTCTTCCGGGCGGTGGCCCTGTGGCTGCTGATGGATGTCCAGACCCGGGCGATGGTGCTGCCGGGCGGCAGCGGCATTCAGGTGCCGGGCCTCATCCGGGGCGGCGAGCTGGCCAACCCCACGGGGATTGCGCCCCGGGCATATGACAACCAGGAGCGCCGCCGGGTGCGCTATTCGGAGCTGGACTGCAACGGCCATCTGTCCAACACCAAGTACCTCAACTGGATGGAGGACCTGCTCCCGGCCCAGTGGCACCGGAATCATATGCTCTCCCAGGTGCACGTCTGCTATATCAACGAGGCCACGGACAACCAGGAGATCACGCTGAACTGGACGCTGGAGGACGGCGCCATGGCTCTGGAGGGCCGCCGGGATTCGGAGGCGGCGGTGCAGCGGGTCTTCGCCCTTCGGGCGCTGTACCGGCAGCTGGGATGAAGCGCAAATGGGGCTGTCTCAAAACGCAATTTTTGCAAATGTTTTTAGATAAAGTTGTAAAAATGGCGCAGAAAACGAGTGTTTTTCGTTTTCTGCGCCATGAATATTAGACTGTTTTCAAAAGATTTGATTTTGAGACGGCCCCCGTTGCGGTGTGGAAAACGGGGTCACTCCTCTGCCGGCGAGACGGACAGGCCGGTGACGCGCTCTGTGTCGTCCGAGACCAGAACGGCGGAGCCGGTTGCGGTCAGGGCCAGGGTGCCGTCCCGGTCGGCGTCCGTTGCGCGGTAGCCGGCGGCCTGGGTCAGGTCGGTCTCCGGGGAGGTTTCGTAAACTTGGAATTCGACGGTGGTGTCTCCCTGGATTTGCTTGAACACTTTTTTCAGGACCACAATTTGGTCCTCTCCAATGAGTCCCTGGGCCTGGGCGCTTTCGGTCAGGGCGGAGTTGATTTCCGCCTTCTGCTCGCTGCTCAGCCCGGAGGCGTGGTCGCCGGTGTTGTAGTCGTAGACAAAGTACCCGGCTACGCACCCGGCGGCAAAGAGAAAGAGCACGCCTAATAGGGCGGCCTGGCGCTTTTTCAGCCGCAGACCCTCGCCGGTGTCGTATACCAGGTGCATCCGGTGGGTCAGGGGAATCATCACCCCGAGGAACAGAATCAACAGGACCGACTCCAGGGGGAACAGAGCCAGGTTCTTGAGAATCCGGGGCAGCTGGAAAAAGGCGTAGGATTTGTTCAGGACCACTTGGTAGTACCAGGCCATGATGGGGGCGTTCAGCACGATGTTGACAAAGAAGTCCACGCAGAACCGGGAGAGGATGACCCGGGTGGCGGTGACCCGCGCCCGGTAAAGGAACAGGGCGAAAATCAGGGAACCTGCGATTTCAATGAAAATAAAGGGGAAGAAATACACGCCGGTGGGGAATAATAGACAGCCCAGGGTATCCGACACGGCGGCGGCCAAAACGGCGACCACGGGACCGAACACCATGGCCCCCAGGGCGTTGATGAAGAAGGCGACGTTGATGCGCAGGTCCGCTGCAATGGGAATGCCCAAGCTCTTCAGGGCCACCCGCAGGGCGATCATCAGGGCGGCGAACACCAGCATGCGGGTGTCCTTCAGCTCCAGGGCGGCGTCGCGCCAATAGGCTTTGGAACAGGGGTTTGGGTACAGAGTGGGGGATTTGGTTTGTTTCATGGACAAGACCTCCTAAAAATATGTGGCGCCGGGCAGCTGCGATGGCCGCCTCAATGGCAACAGCCGCAAAAAAACGCCCCGCAGGCCGAAAGCCTGGGGGAGCTTACCGTGTTGCTGTATGCCAGAGGGAAGGAGGGCCGACTTTGCAGCCTTCCCCAACGCCCAACTGAGCATCGTTGCTACATATTAGGAGGTTGTTCCACCTATATGCAACAGCGGGTGCGGACCTTCCATCGCGGAGAGACTCCTTCGTCTGCCAGACAACTCCCCATTATGGCAGCACTTCACGCAGAGGGTCCTACTCTGTCGGAACTCATCTTACACGAAAAAGGGCGTTTTGTAAATCCCTTTTTGAAAAATTTTGGAAAAACGCCCGGGCCGATGCCGACGCTTCCGAGGCGGGCGGAATCCGCTGTAGAGAAATGGGGCAAAAGAGAAAAATTCCTGTTGCATTTTTTCAGGAACCTGCTACAATAAAACTCGTCCAGCGTCGCAGGGAGTAGGAAAGTGCGCGTTAAGTACCGTTCGGATGGGAGGTTGCCGGCGGGCGAAGGGGCTGCGGCCCCGCGATGAATTTTCCGCAACCGCCTGAGCCGGATGCCCGACCGCGGCAGGCCGTGACCCGCCTCTGCCGTCAAGTCCAAAAACGCTGGTAAACCTGCGTCCACGGGGGCATGACAGCTGGAACCCCGCATATCCCTTTTAACCTCCTCCAATTTGAAAGGAGGACTTTTTTATGTCCAAACACGCGACAACCAAACAAATGCAGCCCCTAGGCGGGCGAATGGCAACCCGGGTGGTGGCGACCTGCGCGCTGCTGTGCGCGCTGAGTGTGGTCTTTGCCCGGTTTACCACCGTGATGCCGTCGGCCATCAGCCGGTTCTCCATCGAGGCCGTGCCCATTGCCTTGGCCGGATATTTCTTCGGCCCCATTGCCGGCGTCATGGTGGGAGCAGTGAGCGATACGGTGGGTTGCCTGTTTTCCGGCTACGGCTGGGACCCGGTGCTGACGGTTTCGCCCATGCTTCTGGGCCTGTTTGCAGGCCTGCTGCGGCCCCTGCTGTACAAAATGGAAAAGCCCTGGGACTTTTGGCGGGTTGCGGTGACGCTGCTGCCGGGAAAGCTTCTGGGCAGCGTCCTATGGCAGAGCTACTGGCTGGTGCTTCTGGGCCATTCCAAGCGGGCCATGGGACCGCTGATGGTCTACCGGGCTGCGGAAGCGGGGCTGGAGCTGGTGCTGGATACCCTGATCATTTTCCTCTTGTTCCGCACGGGGATCTTCCGGCGGATGGGGCTCTGGCGGCCCAAGACGAAACAGAAATAAATGTTTTCGGCCCCTGTCTGCAAAGGTGGGGGCCGTTATCTTAAGGAGCGATTTTATGAACGTTACGGAAGCCCTGACTTACATCCACTCCGTCTGCTGGAAGGGGTCTATCCCCGGCCTGTCCCGGACCAAAGAGCTGCTGGCCCGGATGGGGAATCCGGAAAAACGGCTGCGGTTTGTCCACATTGCCGGGACCAACGGCAAGGGCTCGACCGCTGCCATGATAGCCTCTGTTTTACAAAAGGCCGGCTACCGCACGGGCCTGTACACCTCCCCTTATCTCTTCCGCTTCCACGAACGGATGAAGGTAAACGGCGAGGACATCACCGACGGGGAGCTGGCTGAGATTACGCAATGGGTCAAGCCCCATGCCGAGGCAATGGAGGACCACCCCACGGAATTTGAGCTGGTGACGGCCATTGCCATGGAATATTTTGCCCGGCAGCGGTGCGACATTGTGGTTTTAGAGGTCGGCATGGGGGGTGAATGGGACTCCACCAATGTCATCGACCCGCCGGAGGCGGCGGTGATTTGCAATCTGGGCCTGGATCACACAGAGGTTCTGGGAGACACCCTGGAAAAAATTGCCCGGGCCAAGGCCGGTATCATCAAGCCCGGCTGCCCGGTGGTGCTGTACCGGAATATCCCGTCTGTGGAGGCCGTCTTCGAGGCGGCATGCCGGGAGCGGGGCGCGGAGCTATACAAGGCGGATTTTCAAGCCCTCCACGCCGGTGCGCACAGCTTTATGGGGCAGACGTTTGATTTCGGCGCCCGGACGGGCCTGCAAATTCCCCTTCTGGGCGCCCACCAGCTGTGTAACGCCGCTGTGGCCGTAACGGCAGTGGATTGTCTGATCCGCCGGGGCTGGCGGATTTCAGAGGAAAACATCCGGCAGGGACTTCGTGATGTAACCTGGCCGGGCCGGTTTGAGCTGCTCCGGCGCAGCCCGGACTTCATTGTGGACGGGGGGCACAATCCCCAGTGCCTGGAGGCCCTGGCGCAAAATGTGCGGGATTATTTGGCCGGGCGGGATATCACCGCCCTGACCGGTGTGATGGCAGACAAGGATTACACGCACATGTACGCCACCATGGCCCCCTTGGTTTCCCGCTTTGTCACCGTGACGCCGGATAATCCCCGGGCCATGGCGGCAGAGAAGCTGAGAGAAATTCTCTTGCCCTTTGGAAAGCCGGTTACCGCCTGCGCCTCCGTCGCCGAGGGCGTGGAGCAGGCAATCCGCCAGGCCGGGGAGCAGGGCTTGGTTCTGGCCTTTGGAAGCTTATATTTGGTAGGAGACGTGCGAAAAACCGTCTTGGAACATTCTTTTCAATAAGCGACCGGACCGCATGGAGAGCCTTCCTCTCCATGCGGTCCGAGTGATATACGGCAGACAGAGATAAAAAGCCTGCAATATCGCAATGATATTTCGGTATCATGCTGCTATTTTCTGCTGTACTCCGGAGCAGAGCAATAGCAACGGTGATATTGTGATGTTTTCTGCATTTGGCAACCGGTGCATGGCGCACCTTTCCTGGTGGATAGACGCCTCCGTCAGCGTGGCATATTTGCGTAACGCTATGACAATTTCCAGTTCCGCCGTCAGTCGGAGGCTGATCACCCGGCCGTCGCCGCCGCATTCCCGGTCGATGTTGATGATGCGGTTTATGATGTCAGACCCTTTTCCACGGTTCGTTTTTCTTTCCGCCGCATGGATTTCAGCAGGATGAATGCGGTACAGGCCGTCAGCGCCTCGCTGATGGAATGGCACAGCCAAATTACCTCACTGCCGAAAATCAGGGGCAGAACGGCGATCATCACCGGCGGCCACAGGACGCTGCGGGACAAGGATACGATGAGGGCCTTCTCTGTCCGGCGGGTGGACTGCCAGAAGGAAATCATTAGGATGTTATAGCCCGCCAGGAAAAAGCCGCAGAAGTAGGGCAGGCTCTTGTTGCACATGAAGTCGATCAGCTCTGGATCGTTGGGGTTGAAAATGGAGAAGAAGTAGCGGGAGAAAAACACGATCAGAAGGTAGCAGACGATGCCGGTGAGCAGGAACACCTTGGCGGCGAAGGACCGCATAGCCCGGTTCCGCGCCACCTCCCCGGTTCCGGTGAAGTAACTGAACACCGGCTGGAGGCCCTCCGCCATACCCAGGAACAGCGTCAGGATGATGAGCATGAGGTAGCCGATGACCAGATAAGCCGCCAGGCCGATTTCTCCAAAGTTATGGCGCACGATGGCGAAGTTGTAAATGAAGGTGATGATGCCGATGGTGAACTCCATGATGAAGGATGGAAAACCCAGGGCGTAGATTTTTCTGACCCGGCGCAAGGACACCGCCGTGCGGGCGAAGTACAGATCGCCCCGCTTGGAGAGAAAATGGGGCAGCAGGATCAGCACGCTGAAGATGGGGCCAACGGCGGTGGCCAAAGCAGCGCCGCCGATGCCCATATGTAGGGGATACATGAACACATAGTCCAGCACGATGTTGGAGACGGAGCCGACGGCCAGGGCGATCATGGCCAGCTTGGGCCGGCCGTCGTTCCGGACCAGGCTGCTGAACAGGAAACTCAGGATTAAAAACGGACAGCAGGTGATGATGTACCGCATGTACTCGATGGCCTGGTCGTGGATTTGGGGCGTAGAACCCAGCAGTTTAGCCAGCGGCTCAATCAAGATATTGCCGAAAATCATAATCAGGATGCCCATTCCACAAGCGCAGATCACAGCGATATGGAATACCTGCGCCGCTTTCTCCTTCTCGTTCCGCCCCAGGTGGCCGGAGACCAGCACCCCGGCGCCTGAGGCTACCAACATGGCTAGAGCGATCAGAATTTCGATCAGTGGCACAGAGACGGCGGCTGCCGCCATGGAGTCGGTGCCGAGGCGGTGGCCGATGAAGATGCCGTCCACGATTGTATAGACGGAGTTAAACAGCAGGCCGATCATTTGTGGAATGGCATATTTTGCAAACAGTGCATGGGTTTTACCCTGATACATCACAATCAATCCTCCCAGTCAATAAGAAAGACCGGCGTTACATGTGTAACGCTGGCCTACTACACAGTGAAATCCCCCGGCGGGGCGCATTTCATGATCTTCTATATAATTCTAGCTTGTAAGGATGAAATTGCTTTTTGACCAATTGGCTGGCTTTCTTGCCGGAGAGAGGTCCAAAGCTCATCTCCGGTGCAAACAACGACTGGCGCTTTTGATAGCTCTCTCAGGACATAACAGGCCTCCTCCCGCACAAAAAAATAATACGCCGTTGTCCCATTCTTTCAAAGACCTAACAGAATGGGCCAAGGCGTTTACCCGGCGGCAATTTCAAATCGCTTTCTTAGGATAGCAAATAGGGGCGGAAAAGTCAAGGGTTCATGGAAAATTCTCACTACATGAAAGAATCTGGAAATCAATATCACAGGGATTTCAGCAGGATTCGTATTTTGGGCTTCATCATGAGATTGATTGTTAGGCTGCAATCAGAAACCGCCGGGTCCGGCATTCAAGGCCCGCCCGACCCCTCGACGGCAGGGGGTGTGGCGGCGTGTGGACATTCGAGGTTTTTCCGAGAGGCGCATGCTTCCCAGTCACAGCGTCTTTTGACCGGCTTCCGCGTATAGAGAACGGAACTGACGCGCCCCTGCATTCCCTGTTCAATATGCGCACAAGCTTCTTGAGATCAGAAATAGGAAAGCGCCACGATCCCGAAATCGTGGCGCTTTCTGCGTGCAAAACTGCGGCGCAAAGAGCGCTTTTCCTGCATTTAAGCTATACCGGTGACTGCCCGATGGCAGACATTTCTTCGGCTCGCAAATTTTTCTTTGCGGTAGACAGCATCAGCTTAATGCGGTTGAGCTGATTGACCTCGGAGGCGCCGGGATCGTAGTCCACGGCGACGATGTTGGCCTGGGGGAAGGTCTTGCGCAGGAGCTTGATGACGCCTTTTCCCACGACATGGTTGGGCAGACAGGCAAAGGGCTGAATGCAGACAATGTTGGGCGCGCCGGAGTGAATCAGCTCCACCATTTCGCCGGTGAGAAACCAACCCTCCCCATATTGATTGCCCACAGACAGAAAGGGCTTGGCATACTCGGCTACCTGGTCGATGGGCAGGGGAGGCTCGAACCGGCGGCTGGCCGCCAAAGCCTCGATTGCCGGCCGGCGGATTTTGTAAATGGCCTGAACCGCCAGACTGCCGATTTTGGCGCGGCTCCAGCTGCCGCCTAAAAATTCATGCTTATAGCCCGCGTTGAAGACGCAGTAGTTCATGAAATCCATGAGATCCGGCACAATGGCTTCCGCCCCTTCCCGCTCCAGCAGGTCCACCAGATGGTTGTTGGCCAGGGGCATGTACTTGACCAAAATCTCCCCCACCACCCCCACGCGGGGCTTACGGAGGGTTTCGTCAATGGGGAATGTGTCAAAATCCTGGACGATTTGCCGGCAAAAGGCCTTGAAATCCCGGCCGGAGCGGGCGCTTGTGAGGGAGGCGATGCACCGCGCTTCCCAGTCCCGGTGCAGCGCGTTGGCGCTGCCGGGCGTTTGCTCGTAGGGCCGGACCCGGTACAGGCACCGCATGAACAGGTCGCCGTACACCACCGCCCGGGCGGCATCCAGAATCAGGGGAATCGTAAATTGGAAGCCGGGATTTTTCTCCATGCCGTTGGCGTTGAGGGAGATGACGGGGATGTGGGACAGACCGGCCTTGTCCAAGGCGCGGCGGATAAAGCCCACGTAGTTGCTGGCGCGGCAGCAGCCGCCGGTTTGGGTCATGAGCACGGCCAGATGATCCGTATCGTATTTGCCGGAGGTGACGGCGCTCATAATCTGTCCCACCACGGTAATCGAGGGAAAACAGGCGTCGTTGTTGACAAATTTCAGTCCCATGTCAATGGCGGTCCGGTTGTCGTTGTCCAGGATTTCCACGTGGTATCCATGCTTTTGAAACACCGGCTGCAACAGGGAAAAATGGATGGGAGACATTTGAGGGGCCAAAATGGTCCAATGCTCCTGCTGCATTTGCTTGGTGTAAACGGTGCGGTGGTAGGGCACCGGAACCGGGTGGGGCACAATGCCCTGACGGGCCCGCATATTCATAGCGGCCAGCAGGCTCCGGATGCGAATCCGGGCGGCGCCCAAATTGGACACTTCGTCGATTTTCAAAACGGTATATAGCTTTCCGCTGCCCTCTAAGATCTCGGATACCTGGTCTGTGGTCACGGCGTCCAGGCCGCAGCCGAAGGAATTGAGCTGAATGAGCTCCAGATCCTTCCGGGTGCGGACAAATTCCGCAGCGGTGTATAGCCGGGAGTGGTAAACCCACTGATCGTTGGCTCGCAAAGGACGGCCCGGAGTAAAGTCCACGGGAATGGAGTCCTCCGTCAGGACGGCCAGGCCGTAGGAGGCGATGAGCTCTGGAAGCCCGTGATTGATTTCCGGGTCCATGTGATAGGGGCGGCCTGCCAGAACGATGCCCCGGCGGTGATGCTCTTCCATCCACTGCAAGACCTCCCGGCCCTTGGCTCGGATGTCCTCCTTGGCCCGAAGCTGTTCGGCCCAGGCGGCGTGCACCGCCCGGCGGGTCTCCTCTTTGGGAATGCCCCAGGTTTCCCTGCACAGCCGTTCCAGCCGGGCCGAGGCGGTCTTTTCGTCGGTCATGGCGAGGAAGGGCCTTATGTAGGCGATGTTTCCGTCTGTGACGGCGTCCACATTATTTTTTAAGTTTTCCGGATAGGAGACCACAATGGGACAATTGTAGTGATTCTGCGCCCCTGGAGTTTCCTGCCGCTCATAAAAAACGCAGGGGTGAAAGATGGTCCGAAGCCCCTGATCGATGAGCCATTGCACATGGCCGTGGGCCAGCTTGGCGGGATAGCACTCGGATTCCGAGGGGATGGATTCCATGCCCAGCTCATAGATTTTTCGAGTGGACTTGGGAGAGAGAACCACGGAAAATCCCAATTCGTGAAAGAAGGTGGCCCAGAAAGGATAGTTTTCATACAGGTTGAGCACGCGGGGAATGCCGATTTTGCCCCGGGGCGCTTGCTCTTCGGGTAAGGGCGGATACGCAAAGAGACGCTCCAGCTTATAAGCCGCCAGATTGGGCCCCTTGTCCGGCGAGGCAGTTTCTCCCAGTCCCTTTTCGCACCGGTTTCCGGTGATATGGCGGCGGCCGCCGGGGAACTTGTTGATGGTCAGCATGCAGCGGTTGGAGCAGCCGCCGCAACGGGCTGTGGTGGTGGTGTAGGTGAGCGACAGAATCTCCGGAATGGACAGCATGGTGTTTTTTTGCCCCTGGTACCGGTCCCGGGCGATGAGCGCCGCGCCGAACGCGCCCATAATACCGGAGATGTCGGGACAGACGGCCTCCACACCGGCGATGCGCTCAAAGGCACGCAAAACGGCTTGGTTGTAGAAGGTACCGCCCTGTACCACAACGTGCCGCCCCAAATCTTTGGCGTCGGCCAGCTTGATGACCTTGTACAGCGCGTTTTTAATGACGGAGTAGGCCAGTCCGGCGGAGATATCCGAAACCGACGCGCCTTCCTTCTGGGCCTGTTTGACGTTGGAGTTCATAAACACGGTGCAGCGGGTGCCCAAGTCAATGGGATTGGCGGCAAACAGAGCTTCCCGGGCAAACTGCGCGGCGGTGTAGCCCAGGGAGTTGGCGAAATTCTCAATAAAAGATCCACAGCCGGAGGAACAGGCTTCATTTAACAAGATGGTGTCCACGGAGTGATTTCGGATTTTGATGCATTTCATATCCTGGCCGCCGATGTCCAGAATGCAGTCCACCTCAGGGTCAAAAAAAGCGGCCGCCTCATAATGGGCGATGGTCTCCACCTCGCCTTCCTCCAGGCGGAAGGCGGATTTCAACAAGGTCTCTCCGTATCCGGTGGAGCAGGACCGGAGGATATGGGCTTCCGGGGGAAGCCGCTGCCCCAGCTCTCCCATGGCCTGCATGGCAGTCTGAATGGGGGAGCCTTGGTTGTTGGCGTAAAAAGACCAGAGAAGCTCTCCCTCCTGACCGATCAAAGCCAGTTTGGTGGTGGTAGACCCGGCGTCGATGCCCAGATAACAGTTCCCCCGGTAGTGTTCCAGAGAGGCGGTTTTGACTTTGGCCCGGCTGTGCCGGTTCAGAAAGGCCTGGTAATCTTCCGGCCCGGAGAATAGAGGCGGCAGACGCTTCAGCTCAAACGCCATTTGTACGCCTTGCTCCAACTGCGCAATCAGCTGGTCCAAGGACCGCGGAGCTGCGTCTCCGGCCTCCAGGGCCGCGCCCATTGCGGCAAAGAGATGGGAATTTTCCGGATCCACCACATGGTCGGGCGTGAGGTGGAGCGTGCGGATGAAAGCTTGTTTCAGTTCGGGCAAAAAGTGCAGCGGACCGCCCAAAAAGGCCACGCAGCCTCGGATCGGCTTGCCGCAGGCCAGGCCGGAAATGGTCTGATTTACGACGGCTTGAAAAATAGAGGCGGACAAATCCGGCAAGGTGGCGCCTTCGTTGATCAGAGGCTGAATATCCGACTTGGCAAAGACGCCGCAGCGGGCGGCAATGGGATAGATCTCCTGATAATCGGCGGCTGCCTGGTTGAGACCCTGCGCGTCGGTCTGTAATAAGGAGGCCATCTGATCAATAAAGGAACCGGTGCCGCCTGCGCATACGCCGTTCATGCGCTGTTCCAAGCCGCCCCGGAAGTAAATGATTTTTGCATCCTCACCGCCCAATTCAATGGCCACGTCGGTTTGCGGGGCCACCCGCTCCAGACTGGAGGCCACAGCCACGACCTCCTGGACGAAGGCGATGTCCATAGCCTTTCCCAAATTCAAAGAGCCGGAGCCGGTTATTTTTACCTGCAACCGGCAAGGGCCAAGCTGAGTCCGGGCCTCCCGCAGAAGCTCTGCCAAGGTCTGCTGGGTATGCGCCCGATGACGGCGGTACTGACCAAAAAGAATCTCTCCATATTTCCCTAAAATCACCAGCTTCACCGTAGTGGAGCCGATGTCAATCCCTGCGGGGAAACAATTACTCATGCTAAAAACCTCAATTTTGTTTCTTTTTTCTACAATAAAGTATATCACGTTCTGTTCCAATTGCAATAGGGGCCATTTGTAAAGAAATTGAAAATTTCCCCCGGCATCCAGATTATGGAGGCCTGCAGGCAAAAAAATGCGCCGGCAGGGAAGCCGGCGCGGAAGGAGAGAAAGGAAAATGGGGGCGGGTTTTACACCGAAAGAGCCAGAGCGGGCAAGGGGGTGGAGGCGGCGGTACCGACGGCCCTTCGTTCCAAGCGAGGGCCCAACCGGCTGAGAATTTCATTTGCAATGGTGCCGCAGGATGCGGCGATGTCACAAGCGGAGATGGACAGAGCGCCGGAGCTTCCCAGGACGGTAACCGTGTCTCCGGGGGCGGCTTCCGGGATAGCGGAGATATCCACCAGTGTCTGGTCCATGCAAATCCGACCCAAAATCGGCGCACGGCGGCCGTGAATCAAAACGCTGCCCACCCCGCAGGACAGGGCCCTGGGCAGGCCGTCGGCATAGCCCACGGACAGAGCGGCGATTTTCATCTCCTGTTTGGCCAAAAATGCTCTGCCGTAGCCGGCGTACTCGCCTGGGTGGAGGGGCTTCGTCAGGGCAATCCGGGTGTGTACGGATAAAACCGGACGCAGGTCCGCCCCGAAACGGGCGGCGTCCCCATTGGACTCCAGGACGCCGTAAAGAGCGATTCCCACCCGAGCGTAGCTGCCGCCCAGAGCGGGATACTGCAGAAGGCCATAGCTGCTGAGCAGGTGCGTCGCAGGGCAGGCGATCCCCCGCCTGCTCAGCTGGTTTACCACTTGATGGAAGGCGTCGGCTTGGGCCAGGGTCAAGGACCGGTCTTCCGGGGAGGTGGTATTGTCGGCGCACAGGTGGGTAAAGATTCCCTCCACCGCCAGATTTTTCATCGAGAATATGGCGCAAATGCGGTCCGGCTCTTCACAGCGCTGCCCCAACCGATGCATGCCGGTGTCAATGCCCACATGTACCCGAAGGGGCAAACCCAGCTTGTCCAGCGCTTGGGCGTACTGGTAATCTACAATCGTCTGGATCAAATCGTAACGGACCAAAAGAGCGGTATCCTCAGGCGGCGTGTAGCCTAAGATCAGAATGTCGCCCTGTATGCCGTGCTCCCGAAGCTCTGCGCCTTCTCCGGCCGTGGCTACACAGAAGGCGTGAATGCCCAGCCGGTTCAGCTCTCCGGCAATGAGTACGGCTCCGTGCCCGTATGCATCGGCTTTGACTACGGGCATGAGCCGGCAGCCGGGGGGCAGCCGGTTGCGCAGGACGGATACATTGTGCCGCAAATGGTCCATATTCAGTTGGATCCAAGCCCGTCCGGCGCCAGGGCGCCGTTCTTCTGAAAAAGGCATGGAGGCTCACTCCTTCCGTAGGATGCGGGGCGGCTGCGCCACGACGGTGCAAAAATCGTCCACATCGGTATGCACCACGGCTCCGGCGCCGATTTTGACATGGCTGCCGATTCGGATGCCGCCTATGACCACGGCCCCGGCGCCGATGAGGCAATGGTCGCCGATTTGCGGCGCTTTGCCGTCCGTTTCTCCGATGGTGACATTTTGATAAATGCGGCAGTTGGAGCCGATTCTGGCATATCGGGAGATATATACGCCGTGCAGGCCGTGAGGGAGGGAGAGGAATCCTTCGATGACGGCGCCGTTTCCCAGGTATCCCCCGTGCCGACGGGCTGCGCGGTTGAGAAGAAAGGTCAGGATATTTCTCGTAAGCCGGTTCTTTGCGTGCTGCCGCCGGCGGTACAGCCGCCAAAAGCCGCCCAGGTTGTCCCCCTTGGCATAATCGGTGATCCACGCCCGAAGCGCGTTCCTCATAAGCTCTCCGCAATGGCTTGGGTGATCACCTGCTCCAGACGGAGCCCTGCCGCCTGCATCATCCGGGGAAACCGGCTGTGAGGCGTGAATCCGGGAATGGTGTTCACCTCGTGAAATACAATTTGCTTTTCTTCTGTGAGGAACAGATCCACCCGGGCAAAACCGGAGCAGCCCAGGATCCGGTAGATTTTTTTTGCGGTTTCCTGGATTTCGGCGGCAATTTCCTCCGGAATCCGGGCGGGGACGTGAATCCGGGCAGTGGACAAGCTGTATTTCTCTGTAAAATCAAAAAAACTGCAGCCGGCGAGTTCGATTTCGTCGACCGCCCCCGTCCGGAGCGTCCGGTTGCCTATAACGGCGCAGCCCACTTCAAAGCCGGAGATGCTCTGCTCCACAAGGACTTGTTCATCATACTGAAACGCCTCTCGGATTGCCTTCTGTAGGTCGGCGGCCTGCCGCACCTTGCTGACGCCGTAGGAGGATCCGGCCCTTCCCGGCTTTACGAACAGGGGATAGCCGAGCTCTGCACACCGGGCCGGCAGGGCCTCCCGGTCAAAGTCGCGGGTCAGGGCAACAGAATGGGGAACGGCGATTCCTGCGGCCTGCACCAGCCGGTGCGCCCGGTCCTTGTCCATGCATAAGGCGGAGGCCAGAACGCCGCAGCCGACCACCGGGATGCCGGCCAACTGACACAGGCCCTGGACGCTGCCGTCTTCCCCGTTTTTTCCGTGCAGGACGGGGAACACAGCCTGCAGGGGAATTTTTTCCACGCCGCCGTCATGAAATGCCAACAGGGCGTGATCCGAGGGATTGGGAGAGAGGGCGGCCGGGACGCAAGCGGCGCTGTTCAGCCAACTTCCGGCTTCGATTTCCTCGATGCTTCCGGAAAACTTCAGCCAGTCGCCGGCCGGCGTAATTCCCACCATCACCGGGGTAAATCGGTCCCGGTCCATATGACGCAGTACGCCGGCGGCAGATTCCAGGGACACGCGGTACTCGGGAGATCGCCCGCCGAACAACACGGCTATTTTCTGTGGCTTCATTGGTTTCATCCTTTCTCTGTTATAACCGTACCGGCGGGGAGGGGATAGCCGATCCGGCACCGGTTTCGGTACATGCGTCGGGTGGATACCCACATGCCGGAGGAGGTCTCCTGGGCGCGCTGGACGATATCTACCTCCTCATACACCGCCCCGCCCAGACGGTAATATGTCAGGTCTTGGTTGATCACTTGATAGGTAAGGCCCCAGTCCCGTTCTGCATATACAGAGCCGCAGATCCGGTCGCCGTGGAACGAAACGGCAATTTGAAAGGTGCAGTCTGTGTCGTTTCGGACGCGGAGATCCAGCCAGCCTTCGGCCACTGTGGCGTCTACGCCGAAGGGGGCGTCGCTGGGAGGCTCCGGGAAATCCTTGATGCAGTGCCCGTGGCGCTCCACCAGAGTTAAGGGCGTGTGCAGGAACATCCAGCACAGAAGATTGCTCAGCTGACACAGGCCGCCGCCTCGCTGGACTGTGAGCGTTCCGTTGACTTCGGCCAGGCCGTCCCGATAGGCGGTGTGCCGGTCGGCCCGGCGCACGGCGCGCCAAAATGAAAAGGTTTCGCCGGGACGAATCAGCAGATGCTGAATGGGGGCCGAAGCCAGCTTGAGGTTGAAGACTTTGTTCTCCTGGTAGATCATGTCAAAGCCCGTTTGAGAATTGTACATGGGGCAGCTGGTTTGAAACAACAGGTGGGGCAGCTGCTCCGGCTGCCTGGTTGCGGCGTACCGGTTGCCGTCCCAAAGCATTTTGGCGTAAAAGCAAAAGATTTTTTGCCTTCTCCGCAAAGGAAGCAGCCATGGGAACCGCTGTGTGATTCGTTTGCGTGGCATCTGCCGTGACCTCCTTGCAGCGGGGAATACAAAAAACCCCGCCTGGTATGGCTGTATCATATCAGAGCGGGGAATCCATTGTTTTCTGTTTTTCCTCTCAAAATCTTACGATTTTATGACGGGAATCATACACTTTTCTGATCGCCCAGGGGGAGGCGAAGGGTAAACACGATGCGCTCGTCGCGGCTTTCCGCCGCAATGGTTCCGTGGTGAAGCTCCACGATTTCCTTGGCAATGGCCAGGCCCAGACCTGCGCCGCCGGTGGAGGTGGCCCGGGCGGCATCCAGCCGGAAAAACTGCTCGAAAATCCGGCTGAGTTTTTCCGGCGCTATGGTTTTTCCCTGATTTTCCACCTGTACGACGGCCGCGCCGTCCTGGAGGGCCAGACGGACGGCGATGGCACTTCCGGGATAACTGTAGTACACGGCGTTGCGGAACAGATTGTCAAACACCCGCTCCAGCTTGTCCGGGTCACAGAGCAGGTGCACATCTGCCGTGAGTTGCAGCGTCCAGCTCAGGCCTTTTTCCGCCAGGGAGGGCTGAAACTCAAAGGTTATTTGCTCCAGCATACGGGTCAAATTGATGTCCTCCCGGTTCAGCGTCAGATGGGACAGACTGAACCGGGTGATGTCGAAAAACTCGTTGATTAAATCCTCCAGGCGTAGCGCCTTGCGCCATGCGATGCCGGTGTATTTCGCCCGGAGCTCCGGGGAAATTTGGGGTTCATCCTGCAAAAGCGACAGATAGCCGATGACGCTGGTAAGCGGCGTTTTGAGATCGTGGGCCAGGTAGATAATCAGGTCGTTTTTCCGCTGCTCGGCATCCTGTGCGGCTCTGGCATCCCGCAGAGCCCGCTCCCGAACCAGGTTCAGCTCATACTCCGTGTCTGCCAGAGCGTCGGGCAGCACGATGGGGCTTTCGTCGGGGTGAGCCAGCTGCTCGGCTGCAGAGGTCACCAGATCCAGATACCGGAGGGGTCTGGCGATGAAGCGGTAGGTGATCCAGGTCCATCCCAGCAAGACGGCTCCGGTTAAAAAGGCCGGAAAATAGTCCCGCACGAAAAGGAGCGTTTGGTACACGGGGTCGGATTCCTGCCAGGAAATAGATTGATAGACATTCCAAGCGACGACAATTGCGACAAATAGCGCGGCTAAAAACCCGAACATAGCCAGTAGATACTGGCCGAGCAGCCGCCGGCTTAAGCGGCTGTGGCGGATATGCTCATCTGCTTTTTTCGTGCTATCCAAGGGTATACCCCACCCCCCAGACGGTTTTAATAAACTTGGGCTTCCGGCTGGGCTCTCCCATTTTCTCCCGCAGGCGGGCAATGTGGGCCATGACCGTGTTGTTCTGGTCCAGATATTTTTCTCCCCATACCGCCTCAAATAGCGCTTCGGAGGATACCACCTTTCCTCTGTGCTCGCACAGGTACCACAAAATGTCGAACTCCAGGGGGGTTAGAGACAGCGCCCGGCCGTAAAGGCTGCACTTCCGACTGTCCCGGCAGATATACAGACCTGAAAAGTCGTAAGACGCCTCCGCCGGTTGCACATGGACAGAATTGTAGGTGGTATAGCGGCGAAGCTGGGTTTTGACGCGGGCCACCAATTCCAGCGGGTTGAAGGGCTTGGTCATGTAGTCGTCGGCGCCCAGGGTAAGGCCTGTGATTTTGTCCATGTCCTCTACCTTGGCCGTGAGCATGACGATGGGAAACATATGCTTCTCCCGGATTTTCCGGCAGAGGTCAAAGCCGCTCATATCCGGCAGCATCACGTCTAAAATAGCCAGAGATAGATCTTCCCGCTCCGTGCAGGCCAGGGCGTCGGCTGCCAGGCCGTATTGGAATACGGTGAAGCCTTCGTTCTTTAAATACAGATGAACCAGATCTCCAATTTCCTGCTCGTCATCTACCACTAAGATTTTATCGTTCACACAAATGCCTCCTGTTTCGATCAAGCCAGGACCAGAATCCAACGGGCGTACAGCCGCTTCCAGATAGGGGCGCGGCGCAACGCCTGGACCAATTCGGCTTCCCAGCGCTGAACTTGCGCCAGTTCCTCCTGGGAGATGGTATGCCGGCTGAAGCGGGCCTTAAGCGCCAGAGCTTCCAGCTCCTCCGGCAGCGGCTGCTTTAAGAGCCGGGCGAGCCGACCGGTCAGCCGCCACCCAAAGAGCAGCTGTCGGTTGGGGCTGCTTTTATGCAGCCGCCTGCGGCGCAGGGCCAATAAGACGGGGCGCCGCAGCAGAAAAGCTCCCGTCAGTCCCAATACCCAGAAAATCCAGCTGGGGATGGTCAGGCGGCCGGTGGGGCGGGCCGATGTCGGAGCTTCCGAAGGAACGGATGCCGCGGTAGGCGCGGTGGTCTGGGATGGGCGGCTGGTTTCCGGCTCTGTGCCGGGCTGGGTCTCCGGCTCGGTGGCGGTTATCCCCATGGTGGACTCCAGTCCGCCGGCAGGCGTTGCCTCCAAGGGAAGCCAACCGGTTCCGGCGCGGTAATACTCCGCCCAGGCGTGGGCGTTGTCCCCGGTTACCTGTGTCCAGACCCCTGCCTGGGCGTCAACCAGATAGCCGGTTACGAACCGGGCGGGGATTCCAAGGGCCCGGAGCATGGCCACGGTAGCGGAGGCGAAATGAACGCAATAGCCTGTGTCGCTCTGGGTGAGAAACCAAGTGACAAAATCCGCCCCTTCCGGCATGGCCGAGGTGTCCAAATCGTACCGGGCGGAATCCCGGACGAAATCCGCCACAGCTTGCGGCAGCTCCTCGGAAGGGTAAGCCGTGAGCCCGGCTTCCTGAGCGATGTCCAGCAGCGTCTGCCGGATGCCCTCCGGCAGCGCATCATACACGTCGGATTCCAGAACAAAGCTATCGTAGGCGGTATAGGACGAGGAGAACAGCAAGTCGGCAGAGTCTACCGGGAATGAGCTGCTTGAGAACCAGAAAGCTTCTGCAGAAAACACGGGCAGCTTGTAATACGTGATCGTATAAGAGCGCAGCTGCTGGGCGTTTTGAAGCCAGGCGTCTTGCTGAATTTCGCCCTGCTCCGGCAATTCATTCAAGTAATACGTGGTGTAAATTTCGGGCTGGGACGTAAATGTGTGAATGGAAAGGGTATGGGCCGTTTGCGGGGAGGTCAGTCCGGTCAGCAGTCCCTGCGCCGGATCCTCGCAGCCGGTGAGATCGGGATCGGTGAGCCGGTCCCAGCTGGAGCCGGTGTACAGGCCGTAAGCGGAGCCCCGCAGGTACACAGGACCGGATTCCTCTGTCAGGACCTCCATCACGCGCCGGAGGTCGGGATTTCGGGGACCGACCTGGAGGCTGACCTCCTGAGGGCTGCTGCCGGAGCCGGACCAATTGAGATACAGGCGGCCGTTTCCGTCGAGCTCCAAAGGGAGAAAATCTGCAGCCCAATTCAGCGCGGTTTGAAGCAGCTGATCGGGGGAAGGGGGGCGGCGATACGTAGCCGGGGGAATGAGCACGCATAGGCCCCAGACCAGAGCGGCGACCGGCAGGGCCAGGCCCAGAATCAAACGGCTGCCGCCCCGGAGGCTGCGGGTCCGGCAGGCTTGGGTCAGAAGCAACAGGCAGGCTGCCGCTAGGAGCAGGAGCAGACACCAGTTTTCCGGCGGCGTGTCCACCACAACCAAGCAGAGAGCCAGCGGCAAGGCATCCAGGAGAAGGGCGGGCGCTGCGCTTTGCCGCCGCCGGATGGCCCAGGCGTTGATACAAGCCAGAGCGCTGCCCCAAAGAGCGAAGAGAAGCGTGGCGCTGCGGCTGCCCTGGGGGGCCCAGGCCGGTAGCTGCAGAAACGGATAGGCGGCTCGATAAATCGAGGTCAGCCGGGTATAGACATACCGGGCCTCCTGCTCCAGGCTCTCCCGGCTCCAGAGGAAAATCGCACCCAAAATCAGGCTCCAGAGACCGAGGATCCACAGCCCGGCGTGGCGGTATCGGTATAGGAGGGCTGTAAATAGGCAGACCAAAGCCAGGACCCCAACCAGCGTATTCCAATCGACCGTCAGATTGAAGGCTGTAATGGGGCAGAAAATACTGCCGACTGTGAGCCCGGCGCTTAACAGAAAGCAGGAAAAAAAGTCCAGAAGCGGGGCGTCGGCCCGAATGCGCTGTTTCATGGAGCGGTCTCCTCTCTGGGAAGCACATGGTAATGCCAGCAGGCGTCGGTGGCCCATCCCCGGCTGGTCGATCCGGCGGGAGTGAGCTCAGACCGGCAAAGCTGTTCTGCCAAGCCGTCCAGATCCTCCCGACAGCTGAGGGGGTAGGATTGCGGGCCTGCGGCGCTTAACCAGCGGACGGCGTGAGAAACGCCCAGCTCCAGCAGCCAGTGAGACAGCCAGCAGGTCTGGTCCAGACAGCTGTCCAGCTCTTTCGGCGTTCCGGCCAGATCCAGCGTCAGCACCACGGGACCCTGCTGGGGCTGTTGGGGTTCCCGGATGATGGGCCGGTCCACCTTCGCGGTGAGCTTCCAGTGCACCTCCCGCAGGCTGTCTCCCGGGCGGTAATCCCGGAGCTCGTGCACCTCTGAAAATCCGCCGCCGGGTTTTGGCTGGTAGGACAAGGCCTGCAGCTGCGCCAGACTGGGAAGCTTTTCCGGCGGCTGGGGCAGCGGCAAAACCGGGACTTCTGCCAGGCATCGCCATCGCCGGGGCAGACTGAACAGACCCAGATAGTCAAATACCCGGGCGCGGGCTACGGTGCATGTGATCATACCGCAATGCCCGGTGGGCAGCTGCATGGCCATTTGCAGGGCGCGGGGCCGGGCCTTGCAGGCGGTCTGGCGACCGGCGGCGCTTTCATGGATTCGGAGGGTGAACCGGCACATGGGCTGCGGCAGGCGGCATACCGTTTGGAGCCGGAGCTCTGCCTGTTCGTTCCGGTGGACCTTCCCCGGCGGCGACATCTGCAGCTTCATGGTTACCATTGCCGGCAGGCTCAGCAGCAAAGAGAACCACGGCAGGCACAGAAGCAGAACCAAAAGGTACCAGGAAAACCAGACATAGAAAAAGCCGTAAAACACTACCCCGCCCAGCAGAGCGGCCAGATAAATCAACCGGTTGCGCAGCATAGCTCAGGACACCCGGGGAGCGGAGGCGGCTTTCAGGATTTCTTCCAGAACATCCCGGGCGGACCGGCCCCGGGCTTCTGCGCCGGGCTCTAAAATCAGCCGGTGCGCCACGGTGTCGCAGAATACCGCCTGCACGTCGCTGGGAATGACGAAATCCCGATTGTTGAGAAGGGCGATGGCTTTGGCCATAGCGGTTACGGAAAGCGTGGCCCGGGGACTGGCTCCCCGCAGGATGGCGCTGTGATTTCGCGTGGCGCCGATCAGGCGGACAATGTAATCCACCAGATCCTCCTGAACGTATATGCCGGCGGCCTGATCCTGCAGGCCGCTCAGCTGGGACCGGGTGAGAACCGGACGGACCTGAAGCAGCGGATTGCCGTCCTGCCGGCGCAGAACCATATCCCGCTCATCTTTCGGAGCGGGATATCCCATGGAAAGACGGATGGTGAACCGGTCCATTTGACTGTCGGGGAGCAGCTGGGTTCCGGCGGCGCCCACCGGGTTTTGCGTGGCGATGACGGTAAAGGGCTGGGGGATCCGGTGGGTTTGTCCGTCCACGGTGACCTGGCCTTCTTCCATAGCTTCCAGAAGGGCCGACTGGGTCCGGGAGGTGGCGCGGTTCAGCTCGTCGGCCAGGAACAGATTGCACAAAACGGCGCCGGGCTGATAGGTCATGGAGCCGGTCTCTTTGTTGTAGATGGAGTAGCCGGTGACATCGGAGGGCAACACATCCGGCGTAAACTGGACCCGTCCGTACTCCAGCCCTAAAACCCGGGAAAAGGCCAGGGCGAGGGTGGTTTTTCCCACGCCGGGAATGTCCTCTAAGAGGATGTGACCTCTTGCCAAAATGGTAGCCAGGACCCACAAAAGAACCCGATCCTTGCCCATTACGGCTTTCCGAACCTCTCCCATAATCTGCTGTGCATACTGCATACGCCAGACTCCTCTCGGTTACCATAATATAACTCAGTATATCACGTCATGGACGTTGAAGCAAGATACGGAGTGAAATTTCAGAAACTTCTCTCTTTCCGGGGGATAAAAAACCACGGCCCAGCCGGGGAGAGGCTGGACCGTGGAAACAAGAAAGGAGGTGAAGAAATGAAAAAGATGAACTTACACTCTACGCCTATATCCTAACAGAGAAATGTGAAGAAAAAAAGGGGGGAAATATTAAGCAAGTATGAAGTTGCGCCTAAATTTTGCTCCGCCTGCGCTATGCAAGGACGCCTAAATGCTCCAGCAGAATCTTTAGCCCCAGGAGAATCAGGATGAGACCGCCGGCCAGCTCGGCTTTCTTTTCATAGCGGGCGCCGAACCGGTTGCCCAATTTGACGCCAGCGGTGGACAGAAGGAATGTGGTCAGACCGATCAGACCAATGGCCACCCAGATGCTGGCAGGATTGAACCGGCCGTTGACCAGCAGGGGCAGGCTCACGCCTGCCACCAGAGATATGCCCGCTGCCAGGGCGTCGATGCTGGTGGCGACAGCCAGAAGAAACATGGCGCGTACGGATAAATCTCCGGAGACCTCTTCTTCTCCTGCGGACAGGGCTTCCCGCACCATATTCCCGCCGATGACGGCAAGGAGCAAAAAGGCAATCCAGTGATCAAAGGAGGCAATGGCCTGGGCAAAGGAGTTGGCTAGGAGGAAGCCCAGCAAGGGCATGAGAAACTGGAATCCGCCGAACCATAGACCGACCCATGCGGCCTGCCGCAGGCTGACGCGCCGCATGGCCAGGCCTTTGCAGACTGCTACGGCGAAAGCGTCCATGGAGAGCCCCACGGCTAAAATGAAAAGCTCGTAAAATTTCATTTCCGTAACCTCAATTATTACATAAAATCGGACGCCGCAGGAAGTGGGGCGGCGTCCAAAAATTAAGAAAATTTTACCATAGCGCTAGGCCATTTGTCAAGCTGCAGCTGCCGTCTGGGGACCGGCAGCGGAAAGGGGCGGATTTTTGAAAACAGGCCGGAGCCTACGCTACCACATGGGACGGTTTTCAAACAAAATATTTCATAATTTCAATTCTTTTCCAGCCGCAGAGGCGTTCGTTCGCCGCTGAGGCGGTTTTGTCTGCGGATTTAGGAAAAGAAACATGTTTTTTCTAGTCCGCTTGCCGACTGAACCGCTGGCTTTTCGACATATTAGATATTGCGGACGCAAACGCAATGAAAGGGTGGAGAAAATGAAAAAAAATGGTTTTCGCGCCGTTTTGGCGGCGCTTTTCCTGGTTTTACTCAGCACTTCGGTCTGGGCGGCGGAGATGCTGGTCCCTGTGGGACGGGCCGTGGGCTTGGAATTGGAAGCAGCCGGTCTGGCGGTTGCGGAGTTGGATGCCCAGCTGGGTGCGCACGCCCGGGACGCAGGCCTGGAGGTAGGAGACATCATTATCAAGGCGGACGGGCAAGCGGTACCAAATGCAGCTGCGCTTCAGGAGGCTGTGGACCGCAGCAAGGGCGGATTGGTGCTGACGGTTTTACGGAACGGGGAGGAAATGAATGTAACCGTTACGCCTGTGGAGCATGAAGGGCGCCGCCGCCTGGGTATTTATGTCCGGGAGGGCATTGCCGGAGTTGGCACGGTTACCTATTACGACCCGGAGACGGGGGCGTTTGGGGCGTTGGGCCACGGTGTCAGCGATGCCCACGGGAATCTGCTGCCGCTTCAGGCAGGCAGCGCCATGGAAGCGGAAATTATCTCAGTCAAAAAAGGCCGGGCCGGTACGCCGGGCCAATTGCAGGGCTCTTTTCAAAAGGATGCGGTTTTAGGAGAATTGGAGAAAAATACACGCTGTGGAATTTTCGGTGTGACGTCTGCGGGCTGGGCCGGCATTCCCCTGCCTGTAGCGGAGGTCTCTCAGATTCATACCGGTCCGGCCACCATATTATCCAATGTAACCGGTACAGAGGTACAGGAATATTCTGTGGAAATTTTAAAACTCTATCCCGGGGAGAAGGCCTGCGGCAGAAATCTGCTTTTGCATGTCACCGATGCGGCGCTGCTGGAGGCAACCGGCGGGATTGTGCAGGGCATGTCGGGCTCGCCCATTATCCAAGACGGAAAATTCATCGGCGCAGTCACCCATGTACTGGTGAACGATCCTACCACAGGGTATGGAATTTTTCTAGAGACTATGCTGGGTGCAGCGTAAACGTGGGGCCGGAAATATTCCGGCCCCACAAGTGAATCCGCGTCAACTTTCCCTTGACAAAACAGACCGGGTTGTGATAGACTACAAAAAAAGTGGGCTGTACCGCCCTGCTTTCGGCAAATTTCATAAACATCGGATGAGTGGCCCGGAAGAGTCCGCCTGCCGGCAGGCGGCGCCGAAGGGGAATGCAAAAGCTCTCAGGCAAAAGGACCGGGCCATGACGATACTCTGAAAAGCACGGTAGATCCGTGCGCCAAAGGTGCAACCTGGCGGCAGTATGCTGCGGGGGAATCTCTCAGGTGACAAAACAGAGGCACAAAGTATCCTAAAGTGGGTGCTTTGCGCCTCTTTTTTGCGTAAAAATGTCTTTTCTGCGGAGAAAATGAGATGCGCAGCAGTTTCCGGCAAGCGCCCGCTTACGCAATCTGAATCAGTAAATTTTATGGAACAGGAGGATCCTTCATGAGCGAATTAAAACGCACACAGCTTTACGAGGTCCATGTCCAGGCAGGCGCCTCTATGGTGGACTTTGGAGGATGGGAAATGCCCATCCAGTATCCCAGCGGCATCGTGGCCGAGCATTTGTATACCCGGCACGCCTGCAGCCTTTTTGACGTGTCCCATATGGGGCGTCTGCTGATTGAGGGGCCGGACCGGCTGGCCTTTTTGCAGCACGTTCTGACCAGCAATGTAGCCGGACTGGAGTGGAACACCGCCCAGTATTGCATCATCCCCGCCTCCGACGGAAGCGCCGTGGATGACGCATACCTGTACCGCTTTGAAGAGGATCGGTATCTTCTGGTGGTCAACGCCGCCAATACCGCCAAGGATTTGGCCCATCTGGAGCAGGCCCGCCGGAATTACAACTGCACCATAACCAACATTACCTCGGATTATGCCGCCATTGCAGTCCAGGGGCCGAAGAGCAAGGAGCTGCTGCAGGTGCTCTCCGGCGGTGCGGCGCTCACCGAGCCCATGAGAAACGCATTGAATACCTTGACCTTGGAGGGCCGTCCGGTACGGATTGCCAAAACCGGATACACCGGGGAACCTCTTGGCTATGAGGTGTACATACGCAGTCAGGATGCGCCTTGGCTGTGGAACCGGCTGGTAGAATTGGGGGCGAAGCCCGCAGGACTGGGCGCCCGGGACACATTGCGTCTGGAGGCTGCGCTGCCGCTGTACGGCCATGAGATGGGTGTGGACCCGGATGGCGTACCGATGCCCATCTTTGCTGTGCCGCTGGCGAAATTTGCCGTCAGCTTTGCGCCGCAAAAAGGGGATTACATCGGCCGGGAGGCGTTGGAGCGCCAGTATGGGGCTTTTCGCCGGATCATGAATCGGGAGTTCCAGGATATGGCGGACCTGCCTCGCCGGATTCAGCCGATTACCCTGCTGGACCGGGGCGTCATGCGGTCCGGTATGCCGGTCTATCGCAATGGCCGTCAGATTGGTTGGGTCACCAGCGGTACGATGGTTCCTTATTATCGCGCGGAAGGCGAGGGGCTGGAGACCGTCATTTTGGACGAGACCGCCAAGCGGGCAATTGGTCTTTGCTATATTGACAGTGATGTTTTGGAAGATGACCGGGTGGAGGTGGACGTTCGGGGCAAACGCCTGCAGGCCGTCATTCCGCCTTATCACATGCGGGTGGATGCGCCGCCCTTTGCCAGACCCATTCTCTACGGGCTGGAGGAAACGGAGAGTGTCACCGGTAGCGGAAATCGTACTGCGGACGCCGTCGACTTGCTTCGCCGCGCAGGGGAAAACCACCTCTGGCGGCAAAAGCAGTGCATCAACCTGATTCCTTCGGAAAACACGCCCAGCCGGGCTGTGCAGCTGCTGTGCGCTTCGGATCCTGCTTTCCGCTATGCCGAGCACAAAAAGGTCAAATCCTTCTACGATAAGGACATTTTCTATTACCAGGGCACGGAGTTCATTGACCGGGTGGAGCAGCTTTTGGTGGAGCAAATGCGCCAGTACTTGGGGTGCGCCGAGGTGGAAACCCGGACCATCAGCGGGCAAATGTCCAATATGGCCACATTTTCCGCCTTGATGGATTGGAAGAACCGCCTGGACCGGAAGCACGATCCCCGGCGGCTGGGGTATATCCTCAACAACCATATCATCAAAGGCGGGCATCTGTCGGCGCAGCCCATGGGAGCGCTGCACGATTACGTGGCGATCGATCCGGTTACCGAACGCCATGCCATCGTAAACTTCCCGGTGTGCAAAGACAATATTTACAAAATTGATGTGGAGGAGACCAAAAAGGTCATTGCGCAGTACCGCCCGGAGCTGATTATTTTTGGCAAGAGCATGGTGCTGCACACAGAGCCGGTGGCGGAAATTCGCCGGTTTGTGGACGAGGAGAAAATCCCCACGACCATTATGTACGATATGGCGCACGTGCTGGGGTTGGTGGGAGATTACTTCCAGAAGCCCTTTGAAGAGGGGGCGGAGATTGTGACCGGCTCTACCCATAAGACCTTTTTTGGCCCGCAGCGCGGCGTGATTGGCGTCAATTACAAAAAAGAGGATCTGAAGTACGGCCTGTGGGAGACCATCGAGGCCCGGGCGTTCCCGGGCAGCGTCTCCAACCACCATTTGGGCACCCAGTTGGGCTTGTTGATGGCTGCTTATGAAATGAATCAGTTCAAAGACAGCTATCAAAAAGCGATTGTGGAAAATGCCAAGCATTTTGCCAAGTGCCTGAAAGCGCAAGGACTGGATGTGGCCGGCGATCCGGCCGTGGACTATACGCAGACCCATCAGGTGATTGTTTCGGTGGGCTATGGCGTCGGGCCGCAGGTAGCGCGGCGGTTGGAGCAAAATCATATCATTGTGAACTATCAGGCGACCCCGGACGAGGAGGGCTTCACGGCTTCCGGCGCTCTGCGTATGGGCGTTTCGGAAATGACCCGCTTCGGCTTTGGCAAAGAGGAGTTCTCCCAGCTGGCGGAGCTGATTGCAGACTGCATCCTGCGCAGCCGGGACGTATCCGGAGACGTGGAGCGGCTCCGGGCGGCGCATACGCAAATGCAGTACTGCTTCCAGGACCAGCAATTCCAAAATGCGTTGGAGGACTTTGCCGGTCAAATCGGCTTGTAATTTGAAAAATATATAAATGGAGGTCATACTATGAAACATCCCAATGAACTGCAATACACCAAGTCCCATGAATGGATCAAAACGGAAGACGGCGTCACGCTGGTGGGCATATCCGACTTTGCACAGGACGCCCTGGGCGATGTCGTATTTATTAATCTGCCTGCTGAGGGCGACCAGGTGACCGCCGGCGAGGCCTTTGGAGATGTGGAATCTGTCAAGGCGGTGAGCGATTTGATCAGTCCGGTGACCGGTGTGGTCTGCGCGGTCAATGAAGAGCTTTTGGATGCGCCGGAACTTTTGAATCACAATCCCTACGGCGCCTGGATCATGAAGGTGGAGCAGGTGACGGAAACGGAAGAACTGATGGACGCCGGCGATTACGAAGCCTTCTGTGCGGAGGAATAACATGGGAAGCTACGTACCTGCTACGTCGTCGGAGCAGCAGGAAATGCTGGAGGCCATCGGCCTCCGGGATTTCCGGGAGATGTATGGTGATGTACCGGAAGAGATGTACCTGCGCGCGCCTCTGGACATTCCGGAAGGACTGAGCGAACTGGAGGTAAGCCGGAAGCTTCGAGCCATGGCAGCAAAAAACCATGTGTTTTCTACGGTTCTGCGGGGCGCCGGCGCATATGATCACTACATTCCCAGCGTGGTCTCTTATATTCCCGCCAAGGAGGAGTTCCTCACAGCGTATACCCCCTACCAGGCGGAAATGAGCCAAGGCCTTCTGCAGTCTATCTTTGAGTACCAGACCATGATCTGTCGCCTGACCGGCATGGAGGTATCCAATGCGTCGGTTTATGACGGCGCCACAGCCGCCGCGGAGGCCGCCGCCATGTGCCGGGACCGCAAGCGCCGTGTTACCCTGGTGTCCGCTGCGGCGCATCCGGATACCATTGAGACCATTGCCACCTATTGTTATGGAGTCGGAGAGGAGATGCGGCTGGTTCCCGCCCGGGACGGGAAAACCGACCCGGATGCGCTCCGTCGGCTGCTCACACCGGATGTGGCCTCCTTCTATGTGCAACAGCCCAACTTTTATGGACAGTTGGAAGACGCGGAGGCGTTGGGACAGCTGGTCCATGAAGCCGGAGCCATGTATATTATGGGTTGTAATCCCATTTCCTTGGCCATTTTAAAAACGCCCCGGGCCTGTGGCGCGGATATTGCAGTCGGAGAAGGGCAGCCTTTGGGATTGCCCATGGGCTACGGCGGCCCGTACTTGGGTTATATGGCCACAACCGGCAAGCACATGCGAAAGCTCCCCGGGCGTATCGTAGGCCAGACGGTAGACAGCGACGGCGCCACCGTCTATGTGCTGTCGCTCCAGGCTCGGGAGCAGCATATACGCCGGGAAAAGGCCAGCAGCAACATCTGCTCCAACGAGGCGCTGTGCGCCTTGACGGCCAGCGTCTATATGGCGGCGATGGGTCCTCAGGGGATGGCCGAGGCCGCCCGGCAATCCATGGCCAAAGCGCATTATTTGGCCAAAGGGCTATGTGCCATTGAAGGCGTCACGCTGCGGTATTCGGGTCCTTTCTTCCATGAATTCCTGACCGATCTGCCCAAGACAGGGGCGGTACTGGAGGCGCTGGAGCGGGCCGATATTCTAGGCGGCCTGCCGGTAGACGGTGGGATCCTGTGGTGTGCCACGGAAAAAGTTTCGAAGGCGGCTCTGGACCAGACCATTGCCATTGTGAAGGAGGTGCTGGCTCCATGAAATTGATTTTTGAAAAAAGCGTGCCCGGCCGGCGCTGTGCCATATTGCCCCCCTGTGATGTGGAGGAGGTGGCGCTGCCGGAAGGCCTGGAGCGGACCGACGCTCCCGGGCTGCCGGAAATGAGCGAAGGCGAGATTTCCCGCCATTACAGCGAGCTGTGCCGGAAGGTTCACGGCGTGAACTGCGGCTTTTATCCGCTGGGCTCCTGTACCATGAAATACAATCCCCGCATCGATGAGGAAATGGCTGCGCTGCCCGGCTTTACCGGAATCCATCCGTTGGCGCCGCAGCATACGGCGCAGGGCTGCCGGGAGGTTTTGGATACCGCCAAGCAGTATTTGTGCGAAATCACCGGCATGTCGGACATGACCTTTCAGCCTGCCGCCGGCGCCCATGGAGAATTCACCGGCGTACTGCTGATCAAGCAGTATCACGAAGCCCGGGGAGACCGGCGCCGTACGAAGATCATCGTACCGGATTCCGCCCACGGCACCAATCCGGCCACAGCCGCCATGTGCGGCTATCAGGTGGTCAACATCCCCTCGGCCCAGGACGGCTGTGTAGACCTGGAGGCTTTAAAAAAGGTATTGGGGGATGATACAGCCGGACTGATGCTGACCAATCCCAACACCGTGGGGATTTTCGACAAAAATATTTTGGAGATTACCCGCATGGTCCATGAAGCAGGCGGTCTGTGCTATTATGATGGAGCCAATCTCAATGCGGTGATGGGCATTGTACGGCCCGGAGACATGGGCTTTGACTGCATTCATCTGAACCTGCATAAAACCTTTTCCACGCCCCACGGCGGCGGTGGCCCCGGCGCCGGCGCGGTAGGATGTCAGGCGTTTCTGGCGCCGTATCTGCCCCGCTCCGTGCTGCAGGAGGGCCCGGGCAGGAAGCAGGTCCGCAGCTTTACCGGGAACTTTTTGGTGGTTGTCCGCGCGCTGGCTTATCTCATGACCTTAGGCCGGGAGGGGATACCGGAGGCAGCCCGGAATGCCGTGCTGAACGCCAATTATCTGATGCAGAAAATCAAGGGCACGTTCCAACCGGCGTTTGACCGGATTTGCATGCATGAATTTGTATTGGATCTGTCGGAGTTTCAGAAAGAGACCGGCGTGTCTGCGCTGGATGTGGCCAAATCTCTTATGGATTACGGCATGCACCCGCCCACCATGTATTTCCCGCTGATTGTCCACGAGGCGCTTATGCTGGAGCCTACGGAGACGGAGAGCCGGGAAACCCTGGACTGGGCGGCGGAGGTGTACCGCAAGCTGTACGATCTGGCACATACGGATCCCCAGTGGATGCACACCGCGCCCCACCACGCCCAGACCCGCCGGCCGGATGAGGTCCGCGCCGCCCGCAATCCCATTTTGCGGTATGATCCGTCATGATCCAAAGCCTAAAGCTATACGAAGGGCGAGGCTTTGACCCGTACTATAATCTGGCAGTGGAAGAGTATCTTCTGCAGACGGTAGAGCGCGGCAACTGCATTCTCTATCTGTGGCAGAATCAAAACACGGTAGTCATCGGCAGGAACCAGAATCCATGGAGGGAATGCCGGACCTCTCTTTTGGAGCGCGAAGGAGGACGTGTGGCCCGCCGCCTGTCCGGCGGCGGGGCCGTGTACCACGACCTTGGCAATTTGAACTTTACGTTTCTGGTCCCTACGGAAGACTATGATTTGGAAAAGCAGCTGTCTGTGATCTGCCTGGCCTGCCGGAGCTTTGGAATTGAGGCGGTCCGGTCCGGACGCAACGACATTTTAGCCGATGGGCGAAAGTTTTCCGGAAACGCCTTCTATCAAAGCGGCGGACGTTCTTACCATCATGGTACGCTGCTGGTGGATGCGGACATGTCCCGCATGAGCCGGTACTTAAATCCGCCGAAGGCCAAGCTGGAGGCGAAAGGGGTGGATTCTGTCCGCTCCCGCGTGGTGAACCTGGGGCAGCTGGCTCCAAAGCTTACCATTGATTCCTTAAAAACCCAGCTGCGCCGTGCCTTTCAAGCGGCATACGGGTTGCCCTGCAGCGTCATGGCGCCGGAGGAGCTGGATCGGGAGCAAATTGAAGAGCTGCACAGTCGAAATCAAAGCTGGACATGGAACTATGGGCGGCAGCTTCCCTTTACGTTTTGCTGTCAAGGGCAGTTTTCCTGGGGCGGCGTGCAGCTGCAGCTTCAGGTAGAAGGCGGCCTTGTCCGTCACGCCCAGGTCTACTCGGATGCCATGGATTGGCGCATTGCCCCGGCTCTGGAGCGTGCGCTCACCGGCTGCCGGTTTTCTCTCCCGGAGCTGTGCTCTTCTGTGGAAGACAGTTGTCCGGAGCAGTCGGCGGAGCTTTGTCAAATGCTGACAGAACAGGAGATCTAAATATGAATCATTATCAATTGCTGGTGATCGGCGCGGGGCCGGGCGGCTATACGGCGGCTCTGCAAGCAGCGAAGCTGGGATTGCAGACGGCTGTGGTGGAGCGCCGGGACGTGGGCGGGACGTGCCTGAATCGGGGCTGTGTCCCCACTAAGGCATTGCTGCACGCGTCGCAGATTTATCAAGAGGCGCGGCTTGGGACGGAGGCGGGAATTCAGGCGCAGAATCTGCAAATCTGTCTTCCGGATCTGTTTGCGCGCCAGCGCCAAACGACGGAAAAGCTCCGCAGCGGCATAGAGGAGCTGCTCCAAAAGGCAAAGGTGGATTTGATCCGCGGCTCCGCCTCCATTACGGCCCCCGGGACCGTCCAGGTGCAGCAGGGAGAAGAGACGCTGTGTTTGACTGCCGACCGGATTTTAGTGGCAACCGGCTCGGTACCGGCCCGTCCGCCGATTCCGGGCTTGGAGTTACCCGGCGTGATGACCTCGGATGAGCTCCTGCAGGGGACGGACCAATTGTACCGCTCCATTGTCATTATAGGAGGCGGCGTCATTGGTGTGGAGTTTGCGTGCTTCTACAGCCAGCTTGGCTGCGAGGTGACCGTGGTGGAGGGATTGGACCGCCTGTTGCCCAATCTGGACCGGGAGTTGGGCCAAAATCTGGCTCAGATTTTGAAAAAGCAAGGCGTAAAGATTTTTACCAATTCCATGGTGCAGCGCGTGGAAGCGGAGGCAGAGGGGTTTGCGGTGCACTTCCTGACCAAGGATACCGCGCAAACGGCCACAGCGGAGGCGGTTTTGTGCGCCATCGGGCGCCGTCCCAATTGGAAGGGCCTTTTCTCCGACGACTGCCGGCCGGAGACAGAGGGACCGCGGATTCGGGTAAACGACCGGTTTGAGACCAGTATTCCCGGTGTATACGCCATTGGGGATGTCTCCTCTGCCATTCAGCTGGCTCATGTGGCTGCGGCCCAAGGGACGGCCTGCGTAAACCGGATGTGTGGAAAAGCAGCCGGGGTGGACCTGAGCATTGTGCCCAGCTGCGTTTATTGCAGCCCGGAGATTGCAACGGTGGGTCTGACTGAGGCTCAGGCAAAGGCAGCGGGTATTCCGGCTAAAACCGGAAAGTGCACCTTGTTTGCCAACGCCAGGACCATGATTGCCAATTCCGGGCGCAGTTTTATCAAACTGGTAGCCCATGGGCAGACCCGCGAAATACTGGGCGCCCAGATGATGTGTGAACACAGCACGGATATGATCAGCCAAATCAGCGTCGCCATTGCCAACCACTTGACGGTGGAGCAGCTCTTGCTGACGATGCGTCCCCATCCCACCTTTGAAGAGGCAATTTCCAATGCGTTGGAGGAATTGCAGCGGAAATTTCAGTAAATACAAAGGTAGTCGAGGCGCAGGTTTCCAATGCGTAATTTCCATTTGACCCTGAAATCATCCCCCGCAGCCTGACCCTTGAAAAGAGCCGGGCTGCGGAGACTGTGAAAAATGGGGCGATCTCCAAATAGAGTTTTTTAAAAAGCCTAAAATTTATGGGCCTGTTGCAAAACAGGAATTTGATATGTTCCCCCCATAAGAGACAGTGAAAAAGAGAAACTGTTTCTTATGGGGGTAATACTATGACAAAAAGAAGGGTTTTCAGCAAGCAGGAGAAGTAAAGAATCGTAAAGCAATGTCTGGCAGGAAAAATGGGAGTCTGTGAAGCCGGGCGTCGAATAGGCGCGAACCAGGAAAGCATAAGGAACTGGATTCGTTTGTATCATTCGGAGGGAGAAGATGGGTTAGGCGCAGTTAAGGGAAAGGGTGGGTACCCAAAGGAACTGAAGGAGGCTGCGGTAAAAGATTATCTCTCCGGCAAAGAAAGTATGGATGAGATTTGCAAAAGATATAAGATTCGTTCATATCACTTCATCCAAAACTGGATTGAGGAGTATAGTGATCATGAGGAATTAAAAACATTGCCAGGAGGAAGCCGTATGACCAAAGGAAGAGACACCACCCAGGCAGAGAGAATCGCAGTGGCAAAGATGTGCCTCGCAAATGGAAAGAATTATGGAGAGGCCGCGATTGGGTACCATGTCAGCTACCAGCAGGCCAGAAGCTGGACGCTCAAGTACATAGAGGGCGGAGAAGGTGCACTGGAGGACCGCCGTGGACAGCGAAAGAAGGATCGGCAGCCCCGAACGGAGGTGGAACAGGCGCAGATCGAAATGGAGCAGCGCAAGCACAAACTGAGATTACTGGAAATGGAGAATCACCTGCTAATAAAATTGGAGGAGATCGAAAGGAGGCGGGACTGAGCCAAATACGGCAATCTCACATCTATCTGGCAGTGAGAGAATGTAAGGAAGAATATGGGGATTCTGTGGAACTGTCCTGTGAGCAGCTGGGCGTGTCCAGAGCGGCCTACTACCGCCGGCTTAGCGGCAAAAAGAGCGCCAGGGAGCTGGAAAACGAGAAGATTGCGGAACTTATGCAACAAATTCATACAGAGAATCCTGACAAAGGCTACCGCCGGATCAAGGATGATCTGGCTCATGACCACAAGATAAATGTGAACGAGAAACGGGTACTGCGCATCTGCCGCAGCCTGGATATCAAGTCCACCATTAAGTACAAGAACAACGGCTGTACCCGGCAGGCTGCCAATCCGCAGTATAACGCAAAGAATTGGCTGAACCGGCAGTTCCATGCCAATATGCCGAATGAGAAGTGGTTGACGGATGTGACAGAGTTCAAGTGGTACGAAGGACCGAATGTATATAAGGTGTATCTCAGCGCGATACTTGACCTGTATGACCACAGAATCGTTGCTTACATCATCCGCGACCATAACGACAATCCCCTGGTATTTGACACGCTGGACGCAGCTATGAAATCCAATCCAGACGCGCATCCACTGTTTCACAGCGACCGGGAGTTCCAATATACAAACAGAGCTTTCTACAACAAGCTGAAGAAAGCAAAGATGAAGCAGAGTATGTCCAGGGTGGCCAAGTGCATCGACAATGGCCCTATGAAAGGCTTCTGGGGGATTCTCAAACGGGAACGGTACTATGGCAGACGATTTACCAGCCGTGAGGAGTTTGTGCAGACATCACTTATTACAATAACCGCCGGGTACAGCGCGGCCTGGGCGTTCTGACGCCCATGGAGAAGCACCACGGCTATCTGTCGGCGGCGTAACAAAACCTCAGAAAATGGCTGGACGATCTGTCCCGGCATTTCCTAAGGTTCCCACGGCACCGCAGTGCCGTGCATCCTAAAAAGACTTCCGGTAACCATACCGGCTACCGGAAGTACATAAAATCTTATTTTATTTCACTATCCACTTGACGGGGTGCAGTTCATATGCGCCGTCCATCTTGACCGTTGACCGGCTCGGCTGGCTTTGCTCTTTATTTTTCGTCACAAAGTCCTCTCAAATCTCGCAGTAACTTTTTTCAACCACTCTCGGATGGGAAGGTGCTGCGGGCACATCTTTTCACATTGTCCGCACTCAATACAGTTGCTCGCTTTTCCATACTGTTCCGAAAAATGGTTATATAGCATTGTTTGCGCGGTCCATACCTTTGTTTTCAACTCTTGCATATCCGCATTGTAGAGGGCAAAGTATTTTGGAATGGCTATGTTTTTTGGGCATTTATTGATACAGTAGGCGCAACCCGTACAAGGTATGGCAATACTGCCATTGATAATACCTGCCGCTTTTTGAACCAGTGCATATTCTTCCGCTATAAATGGAGTAAAATTCTCCATATAGGACAAGTTATCTTTGACTTGCTCCATGTTGCTCATGCCGCTTAAAACTAACATCACATTTTCATGGCTTGCTGCAAATCGAATTGCCCATGAAGCGACAGACAAATCGGGACGATAGGCGCGGAACAGACTTTCTACTTCCTGTGGGATATTGGCAAGTGTCCCGCCCTTAACCGGTTCCATAACAATGACAGGTTTCCTATGCCTTTTTGCGATTTCATAGCATTTACGAGATTGAATTGTGTCGTTTTCCCAGTCAAGATAATTTAGTTGTATCTGAACAAAATCGACTTCGGGGTGTTCAGTCAAAATCCCGTCAAGCACATCGGCGGTATCATGGAATGAAAATCCGATATGCCTTACAAGTCCGGCCTTTTTCTTTGCGGAAAGAAACTCAAAGACATGAGTATCTTCCGCTGTTTTGCGGCGGTTACCGCCCATGTCATGAATTAAGTAGTAGTCGAAATAATCAACACCGCACCGCACAAGTTGCGCATTAAAGTATTTCTCTAACTCACACTCTTTTTGGATAAGGATAAGGGGCATTTTGTCTGCAAGCAGAAAAGCAGAACGGGGATAACGCTCAACAAGGCACTCTTTAACGGCAGCCTCTGATTGCCCGTTATGATAAAACCACGCCGTATCAAAATACTGAAAACCTTTTTTGAGAAAGGAATCAACCATATCGCATAACTGCACCTTATCTGGCTGTGAAAAATCATCGTTCACAAGCGGCAGGCGCATAAGCCCAAAACCCAATTTTTTCATGTGCGTTCCTCCATTCTGAAATGCTGAAAGCCTTTTGATTTTAGATATACAAGCGGTGGAATATTTGTCCCAAAGGTCTGTCATAATTTGCAATTCCTGCTCGGTCAGAGATGCAAAGGTTTCCAATTCTGCCTTTTCAATTTGGGAAATGATTTGCTTTTGAAATGCCTGTCCCTTTTCCGTCAGCATAATACAACGGGCACGTCTATCGTCAGGGTTTTCTACTAATGTTACATGGCCTATCTTTCCAAAAGAAAGGATAACTTTCTTGACTGCCTGATTAGGGGAATACAGTGTATCGCACATTTCTTTTTGTGCTGTCCCGTCATTAATCAACCGCAAAATAAACATGAAAATATAGACTGAGTCATATTTTGCATACTTCGCGCAGATTTGGTTTAATATATTTTGTACAATATAGAAATATTTCAAACTATTATGCTAGCTCGCTTTTGCTATGCAGTCCTCTTTTGGACTATTTTAGCAGAAAAATTCTGAAATTAATCCTCTTGCGCATAAGATTGCACACGTAAAAAGCACCAATAATATGCTAAGGGACAGCGTTTCTTACTATCGTTCCTTGATTGCCTCGTCTGGTTTTTCTATGTTTTTTGTGTAATTCTTTTCGGAATAGTGGGCTGCCTGTAGAGTTCTTGTGTGTTACTTTATGGCACATGAGCATTGTTTCCGGCTTTCCATTCCCAAACAAAGTCCTGTTTTCCTACCACTTCAAATGCCCTTGCCCTCCCCGGCGGCAACGGCATTTTCACGGCAACGCCGACAGAGCGTATGACACATTACACTTTGCTCCGCAAAGTCGTGTCCAATAGAAACCCCGGACAATAAAACAGGCGATATGTTGCCCTCTTCGGGAGCATACCGCCGTTTGTTGTCGGCAGCCCGTGTTACGGTCTATTTCGCCCTTTGTAAAGTTTGGCGTCCTTTATCTCATAGGCTGCCGGGTGAATCCGGTCCGCCTGCGCAAAAATCACGGGCGATTTGGAAGTAATTCTTGCGGCACCACACCTTCTGATCCCCTAGGATAAAAAGATTCCGTTTGGATCTGGTCACAGCCACATTGAGAATGTTAGGCCGTTCCCCAGCCCATTCCACGGCACCGGCGCCCTGCCCGCCGGAATCCACACCCAAACATAGAATGACCGTATCCGCTTCTTTCCCTTGAAAGGTATGGACGGTTCCGATGCAATCTCCAATCCATGCCTTGACACATTTAGACTCGATTTGGAGCCCTGCATCTGTCAGCATGGTGCATAGATTTTGGCGAAAATACTGGACAAGCCCTGCCTTGACGCTGCGGAAAGGCGTAATGAGGAAAAGGGAGGGGTATTTTTTCTCACCGTTACCCTGCCCGGCGAATTGGGTAAAAGCATCCAGAACGATTTCTGCCGCCGGTTTTGCCTGGGCGGGTACATAGTGCTCCCATTCGCTGGCACCGTGCACGTCGATCCAGCGGCAAACGGCGTCCGGCCGTTCTTTGGTGGCGAAAATCATTTTGTCGTTATAGGCAATTCGGTTGGCAATTTGAAACACGGTGCGTTGGCACCGGCTGTGGACAGTCAACGGCGCGCCGATCCAGAGATCATTGGGCTGGGACAGGGAGCGCCATCCGCCAATCCGGTTCGCACGGTCCCCCAGTGTTTGTACGCTGGTGTATGGATCTGTCAGCAAAGGGCCTTGAGCATAATAATTTGCCAAAGCGTGAATCACGCTGTCATGTAGCGTTACCACCGGCTCAATTTGCAGGGGGTCGCCTACAGCAATGACTTTCCGCGCCCGCCAGATGGCGCCGACTGCCGATTGCGGGACAGCTTGCCCCGCTTCGTCAATGAACAGATAAGCAATTTCACTGGACGAGACATGCCGGAGGAAAGAACCCACAGAAGCGAACGTGGTGGAGACCACCGGAACCAATAAAAAGAAGCTTTGGAGCAGAGGGGAAAAGAACATGCTTGCCTGCGCTTCGGTGGCACTGCCGCGTAACATTTTGCCAAACCCGTCTAGATTGTCCCGCATACGGCAAGAGCCAATGACAAAAGTTTGATGCAGCCTCAAGGCAGCCAAGAAAAGCTGCTCACGAAGTTCATTGAGCCGACGATATCCCCAAGGGGAGGATTTGCTGCGCTCTCCGGCGCCGCAGTCTTCAAAATACGTGTCCATACGCAATGGCATGCCGGTTTCCTGTCGGAAGTCCTCCAAAGCGCCGGACAGCTGTGCTCTTCTGCGTTGACCTTCTTGTTGCGCAACCTTCTTTTCGCGCAGGTCTTTCTGGAGCGATTCCACATGGCGGCGGGCGCTTCGAACCGCCTCTTGAAGAGTCGCCGCCTCGCAGCTCAGCTGCTCCCGTTGGGCAGACAACGTCTGGTATTCCTTTAAGGCCGGATCGCTCCGGCGGAGCAGCAGCCGGATCTTAAAAAACGGCTTGCTTCGGCGGATGCCGTCCATTTGCGCCGATAGCGCGGCATGTTTCTCCTGCATCTGCTCATCAGCCTGTTCGGCGTGGCTCAGAGCTTCCCGGGCCGCTTGCAAGGAGACCTCTAAGGCTGTGATCTGCGCCTGTAGCTTGGGGATCTCCATGTTTAAATTTCTCAATTCTCCGGCATCCCGGTATACGGTTTCCATGCGGGCAAATTCCTGCTCCACAGCCCCTCGCTTCTGTGCATAAAAGCGCTTGGCCTCCTGCCAGGTTTCCATTTGAAACCGGCGGTTTTGCTGGAAAAGCTCCAGCCGGAAATTGTAGGGAGTCTGTTCTCGGTCCAACGGCCAGAAAGCCTCTGCAAATCTGAGGCGATTGCGTTTGTTACCTAGGGCGGCAGCATGAAGCGCCCATGTCTTGTCCTTCCCCAGGAGTCGGTCGCTGACTTCTGAAAAATAGCGATACTCTGCTCCACGGTAGCGCTCCGGAAGGTCGGCAAGCCCCGGCAGCCCGAGGGTGATATTCTCTACCGCCCCGTTGTTGTTGGAGGCCACAAGAATGCCAAAGTCGGAAAAGGGGGCTTTCAGCTTCCAGATGCGGTTGCGGTAGGTTCCCACTTGGATACAGCCGATTTCCTCGTCCTGAAATGCCTGATCCGGCGCTTCCAGTGTGGATAACAGATTGGCGCGCTCGGTTACAATCGCTGCAATCACATCTTTCAGCAGGGTTGTCTTCCCGGTGCCGGGAGGGCCGTTTACCGAGAAAAGCGGTTGGGCAAAGGCTGGATCCTGGGACAAAAAAGCGTTGACGTTGACCTGCTGCATCCACCGGGCGCCGTAATCACTGGGCCAACGCCCCATGGGCAGATATTTGGGAGACATGAGCCGAAACATCGCATCGCTGTCTTTTTCGATGTCGATGCGCGCCCCAGCTTCCGGCGCTAAGAATTGCCGCAAGGGCGCACTGCAGGCGGCTTCATTCTGAGAGATGCCGTCTATCACACGTTCCAAATCTCGAATGTAGAAGCTATTGAGCAGGTCGTTCTTTTTCATTTGTTCATCGGTGGCTTCATTTTCTGCCTGAATTTCTTCTCCGGCAGGATCGGCGCTGGGGGTGGCAGAGCTGCCGTCCTTTAGCGTACGGCCGGTCATCATGTCGATGCGCAACCAATCCCGGCAGTAAGCAACCGTCCAGTTCATTTGGCTGGCGAGCATGTCTCGAAATTCCTGTAAAAAGTCGTAATCTACCGGTGTTTTGCGCGTTTCCAAATAGGAGATTGCTTCTTTTTGAAAGCAAAAGAAGTCCTCGTCCCAATGATCCAGACAGATCTTGCCCGCCCGCACCCGATGGATTGCCCATGGAAATGATGAAATTTGAAAACTCTCAGGCTGAGCCGTTCCATCTGGCGACAGCCGGAACATACAGAAGCAGCTTTCGTCTTTGCCGCAGTCCCGAAAACGCATCTTCTTGCCGATCCCTTCTTCCAGGGCGGCTAAAGCAGGGGCTACCTGAAAGATTCCCAGGTAAACGCAATACCCCCGCACTTCCCTGTCCTCACAGACCAAAGGGGCTTCAAAATCAGGAAATATTTTGGGCCCGCCGGTCCGGAATGTCTGAATGTAAGGGCTCCGCTGCTCCTGTAGAATATAAGGATAAAAATGCTCCAGTTTGTGCCAGAACTGCAGCGTTCGTAGGTCCATATGCAGTCACCACCTATGGCGTATGATATAATTTAGTATATCAGAAGGATACATAAATAGCAATATGTAAGTAGCAATCCGGGCAGCGGTGCATTGCCGGCTTCTAAAGCAATGTGTCTCCAGATAATATATGAATACATGTTTAGAAAATATGCTACATAGCGCAAAAAGGAAAAACATTTGAGCTTTGTCTTGAAAAGATGAAGAGAATTAACAGACGGCGCTAGATTCTACGGCAAAAATAGTACACAGTTTACAAAATGCACTGTAATATAACCGAAGAAGGTTTGGCGGCAGAATTATGGAAAAAACTGTAAAAATAAAATGTGCGTTGTATTTTTCGACAAAATGTGCTACAATAGAACTCCAGAAAAATGTGAAATATCTCTAAAATGGCCGGAAGTGGAGGAAGGGGCGTATCACATGGAGGTTTATCCGGCACATATCCGTTATGACAATGAAACAGAAAAGATGATCCAAACCGTGTCGGAGCACTGCCGCAATAGCGCCCGGCTGGCTCAGCTGCGGGCCGGTCCCGATTTGGGGCATACGGCGTATTTGGCCGGTCTGCTGCATGACATGGGAAAGTACACAGAGGAGTACCGCGCTTACATCGAGGCGGCGGCGGCAAAGCAGAAGGTGCGGCGGGGAAGCGTCAATCACACGTACGCGGGGGTTCGTTTTATTTTGGAGCGATGGCACCGGCAGCCATTTTTGAAACGATTGACCTGTGAATTACTTGCAGTTGCCGTTGGATCTCATCACGGCCTGTTTGACATTTTCAGTAAAGACGGCGCCGACGGGTTTCTGAAGCGCTTGCAAAAAGAAGGGATCCATTACGACGAGGCCAAGGCGGCCTTCCTGGAACAGTGCGCCGAAGAACAGGAACTAGACGCGCTATTTTGCCGGGCGTTTCAGGAGGTGGACGCCGTAGTTCAAAAGTTCTACGACACATTTAAAAATCTGAAGGAAGAGGAGATGCATTTTTATGTGTCTCTATTGGCCAGATTTCTGATGTCTGCGGTCATGGACGGCGACCGCCGGGATACGGCCGGCTTTATGTGCGGCGCCGAGACGCCGGTTTCCGATATGGACCAGGCGGTTTCGTGGGATCTCTGCCGGGCCCATGTGGAGCAATATTTGTCCCGTATGGATGGCGCCCAGAAGATCAATCGGGTCCGGCGGGATATCTCCGACCAGTGCCTGCAAGCGGCGGACCGGCCGGAGGGAATTTACCGGCTTTCTCTGCCTACGGGCAGCGGAAAAACGCTGACTTCCCTGCGCTATGCATTGGCAGCGGCGCAAGGAGGCAAGAGGCGGATTTTGTTTGTGATTCCCCTGCTGTCCGTGTTGGAGCAAAATGCGGCAGTCATTCGGGAAGCAGTGGGCGATGACGCCGTGATCTTGGAGCACCATTCCAATGTGGTTCGGGAATCGCCGAAGGAAGACGAATTGGACCCCAATGAATTGTTTTTGGAAAATTGGGACAGCCCGATTTTGATTACGACTTTGGTGCAGCTGCTGGACACGTTGTTTTCCGGAAAGACCTCTTGCATCCGCCGGATGAGTGCCCTGCAAAACTGCGTTCTGATCATCGATGAAGTGCAGACGGTTCCCAGGAATATGTTGACGCTGTTCAACATGGCGATGAACTGGTTGGCGACTGTCATGCACGCTACGGTGGTTTTGTGCTCCGCGACCCAGCCGGCCCTGGAGCAAACGGCGCATCCCATTGCGTATGCGCCGGAGCCCGAATTGGTGTCTCATTGCGCTGCATGGGAGGTCTTCCGGCGAACGGAAATTGTGGATTTGCGGATGCCCTACGGATATACAGCCGAGCAGTTGGCGGAGCTGGTGCAGTCTTGCGCCCAAAAGCACGGAAGCGTGTTGCTGGTGTGCAACAAAAAATCGGAGGCACGGTCGATTTATCAGCTGCTGGACGGTGAGCCAGATACCGTTTGTTATCATCTGTCCACATCCATGTGTATGGCGCATCGGATCCGGGTTTTGCAGGCGGTGGATCAAAGCCTCAGAAGGCCGGTCCGAACCATTTGCATTTCCACGCAGCTGGTGGAGGCCGGTGTGGATTTTTCTTTCGGCTGCGTGATCCGGATTTTGGCAGGCCTGGACCATGTGGTACAGGCAGCGGGCCGATGCAACCGCCATGGGGAAAAGGGCGCCCTGTGTCCGGTTTATCTGGTCAATCTACAGGGAGAAAATCTGAGCAGGCTGCCGGAAATCCAAGACGGGCAGCGAGCCTGCGAGGACTTGCTGGAGCGCTTTGCCGCCGCCCCGGAGGAGTATGATTCTGATCTGGTCTCAGGGAAAGCGATTCAGAAATATTATGAGATTTTGTATGGCCAGCTGGGCCCGAAAACGGCAGATTACCCCTTGCCGGATGGAAAAACGACCCTATTTCAGCTCTTATCCCAGAATACGGCTTATCAAAACAAGTCGTCGGGCGGCGGTTCTTATGCGATGCGACAGGCATTCCAAACAGCCGGACAAGCTTTTTCCGTGTTTCTTGACGACACCACGGATGTGCTGGTTCCATTTCAAGAGGGAGCGGAGATCATAGCCAACCTGCTGTCACAAAGGGGTCAAAGGGATTTTCAATTTCGCATGGAGCAAATCCGGAAGGCGCGGCAATATACAGTCAGTTTATTTCCCTATGAAATCCGGGAGCTGGAACGGGCGGGCGGACTCTTTGGCGAGGAGATCTGCTGCATGAAACCGGAATTTTATTCCGATGCTATGGGGTTCTGCCTCCATGCCGGAGGCGGCTATGGCGAATTTGTTTAGATTTTGAAAGAATTCATTGAGGAGGTGTCTTATGCAACATAGGAACGAAATTACCTTTGAGGTGTGGGGTGACTATGCGCTTTTTTCCGATCCCATCATGCGGGTAGGAGGAGAGAAGTGCACCATGCAAATTCCCACTTACGAGGCTTTAAAGGGGGTGACTGCGTCCATCTATTGGAAGCCGACCTTGATTTGGGTCATAGACAGTGTACGCATTATGAATCCCATTCAAACGGAAGTAAAGGGGATCCGCCCCATTCACTATGGCGGCGGCAATGATTTGTCTTATTACACGTATTTAAAAGATTGCCGGTACCAGGTGCGGGCGCATTTTGTGTGGAATCAGAACCGGCCGGAATTGGAACAGGACCGCAATGAAAATAAGCATCACAACATCGCCAAGCGTATGCTGGAGCGAGGCGGACGCCGGGATATTTTTCTGGGGACCCGGGAGTGCCAGGGATATGTAGCCCCCTGTACCTTTGGGGAGGGAGAGGGCGCCTATGATCAGGTGCCGGAGTTGGCTTTTGGCCTGATGTATCACGGCTTTACGTATCCCGATGAAGCGGACACGCCGGAGTCCAAGGGACGGCTGACCGCCCGGTTCTGGTACCCCGTGATGCGCAAGGGGGTTTTGGAATTTCTACCGCCGGAGCAGTGCCCGGTTACCCGGACTGTCCGGGAGATGGAAATGAAGCCCTTTGGCGCGCAACACGGCAATTTTGTTGGACTTCATGAGTTTCCGGAGGAGGCGGACTGATGGGCATTTTACAAGCAGCGTACCGTACCTATGAGAATTACCAGCACTTGGCGGGAAAGCCGGTTGAGCCCGGAAGGGAGCCCTTGATACCGGTCAGTCATCAAATCTTTAAGGCAGAGCTTGAAATCACCCTGTCGCCGGATGGAAAATTCCGAAGAGCATCTGCCGTGGCCAAGGAAGACCAAAAAACGGTCATTCCGGTTACCATTGCGTCTGCAAACCGCACGAGTAAGCCGGATGCCCACCCTTTGTGCGAGCAGCTGATTTACTTGGTCCCGGAAAGTGGCGAAAGGTTCCAAATGTACGTGAAGGGCTTACGGCAATGGGCCTGTATACCGGATGCTCATCCCATCGTCAAAGCGGTTTTGCAATACATAGAAGGCGGCACCATCCTGACGGACTTGGCCTGCAGCGGACTCATCCAGCTGACCGGTATGGGAAAGCTGGACAAAAAGAACGAAAAAAGCTTGGTGCGCTGGATCGTGTTGGCCAGTCCGGACGGAGAGAGTCGGTGCTGGAAGAATCAGAATTTGCTGCAGCAGTTTTCTGCATATTATGCAGCGCAGTTAAAGGGAGAGCCCATGGATCTGTGTATGATTACCGGCAAACCCGATGTGGTTTGCTCGGCGCATCCCAAAGGAGTACTGGCCTATGCCAACGGCGCGAAATTGGTCTCCGCCAATGACGGCTCCGGCTTTACCTCCCGAGGACGTTTTTGCCTGGAATCGGAGGCCAGCAATGTGGGATATTTCGCCTCCCAGAAGGCCCATAGTGCGCTGCGCTATTTGGCGGCGAACCATGGAGTCCGAATTGGGGACCGGATGTTTCTGTGCTGGAATCCTGAGGGAAAGTCTGTACCCAGCTTGCAAGATGGCTTTGGACTGTCCAGCAGTGAAGCGAAGGAGCTGATTGATTACCAGGCGGAGCTGCACGATATGCTCTATGGAAAAGAGAACCGGTTGGAGCAGAAGGACGACGTGGTGGTTGCTACACTGGAAGCGGCCACAACAGGCCGTCTTTCCGTTACCTATTATCGGGAGCTGAAAGCGTCGGATTATTTGAACCGCATAGAGAAATGGTACGGAAGCTGCTGCTATTTGAGCCGGAATGGAATTCGCTCACCAGGGATTCCCAATATCGTACGGTATGCTTACGGCGTGCTGAGAGCAGGGAGGATGGAAGTCGATGCCAAACTGTTTGGCCAACAGGTCCAGCTGTTGGTGCACTGCCTGGTAGATGCACAGCCGGTTCCGCAGAATCTGGTTTTGGCGCTGTTTCACAGAGCCGATCGTTTACAGACCTTTGAAGCGCAAAACGAGGCGGGCACATGGAATCCCCGGGCGATGCTGCTGCATACCGCCTGTGCAGTCATTCGTAAATACCGGAATGAAACTTGTAAGGAGGAATGGAAATTGACACTGGATACAGAAAACAAGAACCGCAGCTACCTCTTTGGACGGCTCCTGGCTGTGGCGGAATTGGTCGAACGCTTTACATACGATGAAAATGAGACGCGAGAGCCCAATGCTATTCGAATGCAGACGGTATTCTCCCGCCGGCCTATGTATGCCTGGCGAATTATTCGGGAAAATTTAAATCCTTATTTTGCCAGGCTCACACCAGCGCGTAGGAACAGGTATCAAAGATGGATTGATGAGATTATGGAAGGGCTCCGTGCTGAGGACATTGCGGTATTAAATCAACCTCTTCAGGATGTGTACCTTCTGGGCTACTCTCACCAGAGAACGGCCATATTGAATCGCCCCAAGCCTGAAAAGGAAAAACTAGCGGAAAATGGGGCCAAAGAGGAAGAGGCCGAGCCGTAACGGAACAAAAAATGCAAAAAGCCGAATATAAAATCAAGGAGGATTTATCTTATGTCTGCACTACAAAACAAAATTGACTTTGTCGCTCTGGTTTCTGTCACCATGGCGAACTCCAATGGCGATCCCCTCAATGGAAACCGCCCAAGGACCAATTACGACAGCCGCGGTGAGATTTCCGATGTATGCATCAAACGAAAAATCCGCAACCGGCTGCAGGACATGGGACAGTGCATTTTCGTACAATCAGATGACCGCTGTGATGACGGATGTGCCAGTTTGAGGGACCGGGCGGAGCAGGCCATCAAAGGCGTAAAAGACCGGAATGAATACGCCAGATTGGCATGTGAAAAATGGATCGATGTGCGGAGCTTTGGGCAAGTATTTGCATTTAAAGAAAAGAAAAAGGGGGATGGCGTATCGGTAGGTGTGCGCGGTCCGGTCTCCATCCACCAGGCACTGAGCGTTTCGCCGGTCGAAATCGAATCCCTTCAAATCACCAAAAGCGTCAACGGTGAAACCCCCTCGAAAAAAGAAGCCGCCGAGGAAGAAAGCGCCGGGAAACGCAGCTCCGACACCATGGGAATGAAGCATTACGTACGCTTCGGCCTGTATGAAGTGAAAGGCTCCATCAACGTGCAGTTGGCTCAGAAGACCGGATTTTCCCAACAGGATGCCATGCTGATTCAGGAGGCGCTGCGTACTTTATTTGTGAACGATGCTTCCTCTGCCCGGCCGGAGGGCTCTATGGAGGTGTATAAGCTGTACTGGTGGCAGCATAACTGTCCGGTTGGGCAATACTCTTCCGCCAAGGTCCACCGGTTGGTGCGGGTAAAGCCCAAAGAAGGAATCGAGCAGCCCGCCTGTGTGGAGGATTATGAGATTTCTGTGGATACGCTTCCCGATCTGGTGTGTGAGGAAATTGATGGCATATAACGAAGAAGACTTTTTGATGCTTTCTGGGATTGAACATTTCTACTTTTGCTCCCGGCAATGGGCCTTAATCCACATTGAGCACCTATGGGCGGAGAATTTTTGGACAGTGGATGGGAGTATCATGCATGAGCGGGCCCATGACAAAGAGTTTGTGGAGAGCCGCGGAGATTTGCTGGTTACCCGAGGAATGCAGGTGATGTCCCGGGAGATGGGGGTTACCGGCGCGTGTGACGTAGTGGAATTTCACCGGTGCGCCGATGGGATTACGCTGTCTGGACGGGAGGGCTTGTGGGAGCCGTATCCAGTGGAATACAAACGGGGCAAGCCCAACCCGTCCAGCGGCAACGCGCTGCAGCTCTGCGGACAGGCCATGTGCTTGGAAGAAATGCTATGCTGCCAGATTCCGGCGGGTGCCTTATATTATGGGGAGTTGCACCGCCGGGAGAAGGTGCAGTTTACATCCGAGCTGCGCCAGGAGGTGCGGACAGCGCTTGCGGAAATGCACCGGCTGTATGAGCGTGGCTATACGCCCAAGGTCAAGCCCTCCAAAGCCTGCAATGCCTGCTCTCTCCGGGAGCTGTGCCTGCCCAAGCTCATGAAGACACAAAGCGTCTCAAATTATTTACACGCCCATTTGGAGGATTCGACATGAGACATTTGCTCAATACGTTGTTTGTCATGTCCGAAGATGCCTATTTATCGCTGGATGGAGAGAACGTACTGGTGAACCGGGAGAAGCAGGTGACGGGCCGGTTCCCGTTACATAATCTGTCGTGTATTATCTGCTTTTCTTATGCAGGGGCATCTCCGGCGCTGATGGGCGCTTGTGCGGAACGAGAGATTGGACTCGCCTTTTGCACACCTAGGGGAAGGTTTCTGGCCCGGGTGTGCGGGGAAGTCAGTGGGAATGTGCTGCTCAGAAAAACACAGTACCGCACGGCGGACAACTTAGATGCTGCCTGCCGGGTTGCACGGTGTATGATCTTTGGCAAGTTGTACAACGCGCGCTGGAGTATCGAACGGACCTGCCGGGATCACGCCTTGCGTGTTGATGTGGACATGTTAAAGGGTGCTTCGCGACGCGTAAAGGACCTGCTCCCGCAGGTTTTGGATACCACACATCTGGATACTCTGCGCGGTCTGGAGGGAATTGGTGCAACGGCATATTTTGGGGTATTTGATGACATGCTCTTAAACCAGAAGGATGCATTTTTCTTTCATGGACGTAACCGCCGGCCACCGCTAGATCGGGTGAATGCTATGCTTTCATTCTCCTATAGTCTGTTGGAGCACGATTGTGCTTCTGCACTGGAGAGCGTGGGCCTGGATGCCTATGTCGGCTTTTTGCATCGGGACAGAGCTGGCAGAGAATCCCTGGCGTTGGATCTTATGGAGGAACTGCGGCCGTGCTTTGCCGACCGGTTTGTATTGACGCTGGTGAACAATGGTATTCTTCACGAGGATGATTTTGAAGTAAGAGAAAGCGGCGCCGTTATGCTGAAAGACACTGCACGTAAGAGCTTTCTAAAGGCATGGCAAGAGCGAAAACAGAAGGCCATTACGCATCCTTATTTGGGGGAGAAAGTTCCCTGGGGATTGGTGCCGTATGTACAAGCATTGCTCTTGGCTCGTTACTTGCGCGGGGATCTGGACGAGTATCCTCCGTTTTTATGGAAGTGAATGCTATGTTAGTTGTCATTACTTACGATGTCAATACCGAAACAGCGGCGGGCCGCAAGCGCTTGCGGCAAATTGCAAAACAATGTGTGAACTACGGACAGAGGGTGCAAAATTCTGTTTTCGAGTGTCTGTTGGATGCGGCCCAATGCCGAATGTTGCAGGCAAAGCTTGTGAAAATCATGGATCAAGAGGCAGATAGCCTGCGGTTTTACTATTTGGGCAATCATTACGAAAATAGAATTGAACATTTTGGCTGTAAAACCGGCTACGAACCGGAGGGAGTGCTAATGGCCTAGTGCGAAGTAAAAGCATGCAAATTTTCCCAGGTAGGTTCGCACCAATTTATTTACACGGGATTTGCTTTTTGTAAATCAGGAGTCCCAATCATGTTTTCCTCTAGCACCAAGATCTTCACAAAATTGTGCTACTTAAACAAAAACCTAAGTAAAATTTTGTGCAGTCTTGCTGTCGCTCCCCGTAAGGGGAGCGTGGATTGAAATCCGAATGACTGCCGCATTTTGCTCCAACACGGACAGTCGCTCCCCGTAAGGGGAGCGTGGATTGAAATATCAGCTCCGCAGCATCCAGCGCAGAACGGCCCAGTCGCTCCCCGTAAGGGGAGCGTGGATTGAAATCGCTTCTTCCCGGCCTGCTGAAGATTTACCCAGGTCGCTCCCCGTAAGGGGAGCGTGGATTGAAATCTCGGGTAACCAGCAAATCTCCGCGGCTCTCCACAAGTCGCTCCCCGTAAGGGGAGCGTGGATTGAAATCCGTCTACATATTTCTTCATATTATTATCACCTTGTCGCTCCCCGTAAGGGGAGCGTGGATTGAAATCCAAGACCTTCCTACTCACCAGCGAGTATGGACGTCGCTCCCCGTAAGGGGAGCGTGGATTGAAATCTCACGGAGGCCCGGCTTCGGGCCCGCCTGGGCGGTCGCTCCCCGTAAGGGGAGCGTGGATTGAAATTGTTTCCTCCGCAGCGCAACGGCAACCCGCACGCGTCGCTCCCCGTAAGGGGAGCGTGGATTGAAATCCAGGACGGTAACCGTGTCTCCGGGGGCGGCTTGTCGCTCCCCGTAAGGGGAGCGTGGATTGAAATCACTCCAGTCCGGCTACATTGCTGGTCAGAACGTGTCGCTCCCCGTAAGGGGAGCGTGGATTGAAATATATCATTTACCACAAGGTTGTACCCGCTAGCTGGTCGCTCCCCGTAAGGGGAGCGTGGATTGAAATAGAAAATGGGGGTACACACGTATGTGACCACCAATGTCGCTCCCCGTAAGGGGAGCGTGGATTGAAATGCAATGGGGATATTGTAGAGCAGGGAACCCATGGTCGCTCCCCGTAAGGGGAGCGTGGATTGAAATCGGTATTTACGAATGACTGCACAGGCGGTATGCAGTCGCTCCCCGTAAGGGGAGCGTGGATTGAAATTTTTTGAAAGCAAAAGAAGTCCTCGTCCCAATGGTCGCTCCCCGTAAGGGGAGCGTGGATTGAAATGTCAATGAACAGATAAGCAATTTCACTGGACGAGGTCGCTCCCCGTAAGGGGAGCGTGGATTGAAATTCTGCCTACGGGCAGCGGAAAAACGCTGACTTCGTCGCTCCCCGTAAGGGGAGCGTGGATTGAAATCTTGGCCATTTTAAAAACGCCCCGGGCCTGTGGCGGTCGCTCCCCGTAAGGGGAGCGTGGATTGAAATCTGACTTGAATCTCACAATCGATGAGCAGACAGGGTCGCTCCCCGTAAGGGGAGCGTGGATTGAAATCCCCGTATCCCATATCGGGGAGACGGCCAGCACGGTCGCTCCCCGTAAGGGGAGCGTGGATTGAAATTGAAGGATACACTTGGTCAGCAGTTAGTGGTGGGTCGCTCCCCGTAAGGGGAGCGTGGATTGAAATGCCCAGGATTGGGCAAAACTGTTATCACACTCACGTCGCTCCCCGTAAGGGGAGCGTGGATTGAAATATCGACCTGGCCGGATACGCGGCATGCGCCGGAGTCGCTCCCCGTAAGGGGAGCGTGGATTGAAATCAATAGCCCCCGGAAAAAATGTCAGCTACGTCCGTCGCTCCCCGTAAGGGGAGCGTGGATTGAAATTCCCCGTAGGCCCGTTAGGTCAGGCTGTTTATTGTCGCTCCCCGTAAGGGGAGCGTGGATTGAAATTCCCCGTAGGCCCGTTAGGTCAGGCTGTTTATGTCGCTCCCCGTAAGGGGAGCGTGGATTGAAATGTTACAACGGCTACGCAAGCAAACTTGCCTTTAAGTCGCTCCCCGTAAGGGGAGCGTGGATTGAAATCTGGGCGGCTGTATCGGTATTTTCGGGCGGCTGCGTCGCTCCCCGTAAGGGGAGCGTGGATTGAAATATACAAGACGTTGCCCAGATCTCCCGGGTTATGCGTCGCTCCCCGTAAGGGGAGCGTGGATTGAAATACGGTGGGCTTCCTCTTCCTGGGCGGCTGTATCGGGTCGCTCCCCGTAAGGGGAGCGTGGATTGAAATTCATTTATATCATCTGTAAACATGTTTTGCATTTGTCGCTCCCCGTAAGGGGAGCGTGGATTGAAATTGGGGTCAAATGCCAACGGGAACGATTGGAATCGACCGTCGCTCCCCGTAAGGGGAGCGTGGATTGAAATAAAAATGTCCATCGCCCCATCCCGCATATATCGGTCGCTCCCCGTAAGGGGAGCGTGGATTGAAATCCTTGATAAAACTTTGAATTGTATCGGTTACATCGTCGCTCCCCGTAAGGGGAGCGTGGATTGAAATGGCGGACCGACGTGGCACGCATCAAACAATTTTGTCGCTCCCCGTAAGGGGAGCGTGGATTGAAATCTCATTCCACTTTGAGAATATGGGGTCATAATCGTCGCTCCCCGTAAGGGGAGCGTGGATTGAAATCATCCAGGCCGTGTGTCTTGCTTGCGGTAGGGCTGTCGCTCCCCGTAAGGGGAGCGTGGATTGAAATCGTACGATCGGCTGTTCCCTTGGGAAGAATTTTGTCGCTCCCCGTAAGGGGAGCGTGGATTGAAATCGTTTGCAAAAAATGCCATGAGCTGCTGCATCCGTCGCTCCCCGTAAGGGGAGCGTGGATTGAAATTGGGCGATGGGCTTGATGCTCTCGCCCCAGGCCCGTCGCTCCCCGTAAGGGGAGCGTGGATTGAAATCGAAGTCCTGCAGGATCTCTGCTCTGTCCCGACTGTCGCTCCCCGTAAGGGGAGCGTGGATTGAAATAAGCTCCAGGCTTGATATTTTTACAGATTCCACGTCGCTCCCCGTAAGGGGAGCGTGGATTGAAATCGGATATATCGGCCTACCCCTTATGCAGTTGCCAGTCGCTCCCCGTAAGGGGAGCGTGGATTGAAATTGATTTGCCAAAAGTCAAAAATTCAAGATTGGGTGTCGCTCCCCGTAAGGGGAGCGTGGATTGAAATGGCTAAGGCGTCGACCCAGATGCGGTTTAGTGTGTCGCTCCCCGTAAGGGGAGCGTGGATTGAAATCCGCGTTGCTGTGTACCCGATGATCTTGTAGATGGGGTCGCTCCCCGTAAGGGGAGCGTGGATTGAAATGCATTACTCGATATCGGTTGTCCGCAATCGATAGTCGCTCCCCGTAAGGGGAGCGTGGATTGAAATCCAGTCCATAGCAAACGGAGGACGGGAAAATAAAGTCGCTCCCCGTAAGGGGAGCGTGGATTGAAATCAGAACGTGAGAGGCGTGTTTGATATACCACGCGGTCGCTCCCCGTAAGGGGAGCGTGGATTGAAATCCTGGCCGCCTACGCGCGGCAATCCGATCGGCAGGGTCGCTCCCCGTAAGGGGAGCGTGGATTGAAATAACTTTTTCTCGCGGCTGCATTTTGGGCGCGTACGTCGCTCCCCGTAAGGGGAGCGTGGATTGAAATCTTACCAGTCTTTGAAGATTGAAGTGGAACTTTGTCGCTCCCCGTAAGGGGAGCGTGGATTGAAATAACCCGTGGAATGAAAAGCACTGGATCAGAAAGCGTCGCTCCCCGTAAGGGGAGCGTGGATTGAAATACAATTTCTAGCTGGATTTTTGTGCATTTAGCACAGTCGCTCCCCGTAAGGGGAGCGTGGATTGAAATCGATCTGGGAACGGAGCAAGAAATACGGGACAAAGAGTCGCTCCCCGTAAGGGGAGCGTGGATTGAAATATCAAATCCATCGATGATTATTAGCTTGTATTGAAAGTCGCTCCCCGTAAGGGGAGCGTGGATTGAAATCACCCAGACTTATTATCACCAGAAAGAAACCCATGTCGCTCCCCGTAAGGGGAGCGTGGATTGAAATAAATTGGTCGTTTTTGACCCCCCGCACTTGACTTGTCGCTCCCCGTAAGGGGAGCGTGGATTGAAATCGTCACGGCTACGTCTTGCGTGGATACCTCTTTAGTCGCTCCCCGTAAGGGGAGCGTGGATTGAAATAGTGAAGTAAACTGAGAAGTAACGGCAGTCTTAAGGTCGCTCCCCGTAAGGGGAGCGTGGATTGAAATCCGTTGATATTGCCGCCAGAAAACAGTACGTGAAAGTCGCTCCCCGTAAGGGGAGCGTGGATTGAAATTGATCATTATCGGTTTTTGGAGGATGAACGGGTGTCGCTCCCCGTAAGGGGAGCGTGGATTGAAATCGCACAGCACTGAGGAAAAAACCTACAGTTGGCAGGTCGCTCCCCGTAAGGGGAGCGTGGATTGAAATAGAAAATCATGCCCGCAACTACCTTGATGGCACGTCGCTCCCCGTAAGGGGAGCGTGGATTGAAATCCCCACCAAGGCTAGCAGCTTTGGCGGGCTGATAGTCGCTCCCCGTAAGGGGAGCGTGGATTGAAATTGCCGTCTCCGGTGTTGGCGCATCGGGGGCGGCGGTCGCTCCCCGTAAGGGGAGCGTGGATTGAAATTGTGATATCCTTTAAATCGTTAAATATGATATTACGTCGCTCCCCGTAAGGGGAGCGTGGATTGAAAATTTTGCGGTCAAGCCCTATTTTGAAAATTATTTTGTCGCTCCCCGTAAGGGGAGCGTGGATTGAAATGTACCAGGTGTCCCAACCGCGAGAGTCCTCCGCGTCGCTCCCCGTAAGGGGAGCGTGGATTGAAATCAAAAATCGGGTAAGCGAAATGGAACGCCCGAGTCGCTCCCCGTAAGGGGAGCGTGGATTGAAATGCTGGGAGGAGATCGACAGAGTTTGGGTTGGTTGTCGCTCCCCGTAAGGGGAGCGTGGATTGAAATCGCCCCCCCTACCCCTTGGTAGCTATATCTATATGTCGCTCCCCGTAAGGGGAGCGTGGATTGAAATCGGGTGCCAATCTCTGCGTTTTGTGAATGCGACGTCGCTCCCCGTAAGGGGAGCGTGGATTGAAATAGGTAGGTCTGTAACAGATGCCAATTCCGCTTCTGTCGCTCCCCGTAAGGGGAGCGTGGATTGAAATGTGACCTTGTAAGCAATTACCATGCGTTTATCGAGGGTCGCTCCCCGTAAGGGGAGCGTGGATTGAAATGGGCGGGTTAACGCCCTGCCCGAGGGGCCGATGAGTCGCTCCCCGTAAGGGGAGCGTGGATTGAAATACTGTTATAATCCAACCGCTCCGTATGCAATCCGTCGCTCCCCGTAAGGGGAGCGTGGATTGAAATTCCCCCGAAAAGATTATAATATTTCGGTCGGCGGGTCGCTCCCCGTAAGGGGAGCGTGGATTGAAATTTCGACGCCCGGGTCCCGACGGACGTCCGGTATGTCGCTCCCCGTAAGGGGAGCGTGGATTGAAATCTCAATTTTCCCCGATAACTCTTCAAAAGTCATGTCGCTCCCCGTAAGGGGAGCGTGGATTGAAATCGGGTGCCAATCTCTGCGTTTTGTGAATGCGACCGTCGCTCCCCGTAAGGGGAGCGTGGATTGAAATTCGTGTGTCTGGTAACGATTGGTCCTTTGCGGTAGTCGCTCCCCGTAAGGGGAGCGTGGATTGAAATCTGTAGTACGATTTGTATGCCGCCCGCTGCTACAGTCGCTCCCCGTAAGGGGAGCGTGGATTGAAATAGCCCGAGACGTCGGACAACAATGAGTTTCGGGCGGTCGCTCCCCGTAAGGGGAGCGTGGATTGAAATGGTAAAAAGGGTAGTGGAAAGAGTACTCTTATGGGTCGCTCCCCGTAAGGGGAGCGTGGATTGAAATTGTTTAGATTACGATGCGGCCATTAAAGGAAAGTGTCGCTCCCCGTAAGGGGAGCGTGGATTGAAATCGGTTTGGTGCTATCCAGACCGTAATTACGTACAGTCGCTCCCCGTAAGGGGAGCGTGGATTGAAATGAGGGCTCCGCTTCCATTTGTTGATCCATCGAGTCGCTCCCCGTAAGGGGAGCGTGGATTGAAATCCCCGCTGACCGTGAGGGAAGGAACTTACCATAGTCGCTCCCCGTAAGGGGAGCGTGGATTGAAATTTCGTCGGAGGTGACTTCTGTGTTAATTGATGAAAGTCGCTCCCCGTAAGGGGAGCGTGGATTGAAATCACGAAGCTATTCAAGAGCTGCTGCCCGGCCCGCGTCGCTCCCCGTAAGGGGAGCGTGGATTGAAATCTGGGTGGCTGTATCGGTATTTTCGGGCGGCTGCGTCGCTCCCCGTAAGGGGAGCGTGGATTGAAATCGCGCCGATGTAGCCGAGACCATAAAAAACTATAAGTCGCTCCCCGTAAGGGGAGCGTGGATTGAAATTGGTTCAAACCCCATTAAATGTTGGACGGTAGTAGTCGCTCCCCGTAAGGGGAGCGTGGATTGAAATAAACCTGCTGTGCGTGATTGGTTCAAGCTCCAGCGGTCGCTCCCCGTAAGGGGAGCGTGGATTGAAATGACGTCCACCAGACTTTTTCAGGAATTTTGGAAGTCGCTCCCCGTAAGGGGAGCGTGGATTGAAATTTTCCGGGTGGTACCAGCTTGCCAATCGTAACCGGTCGCTCCCCGTAAGGGGAGCGTGGATTGAAATTGGCCTTTTGGGTCCCGGATCTTGACTTATATTCGTCGCTCCCCGTAAGGGGAGCGTGGATTGAAATCCTTGCTGTCTTTTCCAAAAAGCAGCCACGTCAAGTCGCTCCCCGTAAGGGGAGCGTGGATTGAAATACGTCGAAGCAACTTGTGAACGAAGTCCTTCGCCGGTCGCTCCCCGTAAGGGGAGCGTGGATTGAAATATCATGATCACCGCCAATCTACGCCCATCCGCCGTCGCTCCCCGTAAGGGGAGCGTGGATTGAAATCGGAGGCATTGATATGGCTGTTTTTATCTCTGAAAGTCGCTCCCCGTAAGGGGAGCGTGGATTGAAATATCCTCATCGAAAAAGCCGGACTCCAGCAAATCGTCGCTCCCCGTAAGGGGAGCGTGGATTGAAATCATAACAACCTCCAAAAAAAACAGGGACAGCCGTCGCTCCCCGTAAGGGGAGCGTGGATTGAAATCCGGGCTTGCTTAAAGCATGAAAGGAGGTGAAATAGTCGCTCCCCGTAAGGGGAGCGTGGATTGAAATCGGTTTGGTGCTATCCAGACCGTAATTACGTACAGTCGCTCCCCGTAAGGGGAGCGTGGATTGAAATTTCGAAACCCGGACCCCTACGGACGTCCGGTATTGTCGCTCCCCGTAAGGGGAGCGTGGATTGAAATAAATCGACATGCGCGAGGAAGCAGGCTGCTCCGTGTCGCTCCCCGTAAGGGGAGCGTGGATTGAAATTGGATATGATCCCGGCAGTCGGAAAAAAGTACGCGGGTCGCTCCCCGTAAGGGGAGCGTGGATTGAAATAGCCCCATCTGCAACACTATCCTCAAACTCTTCGAGGGTCGCTCCCCGTAAGGGGAGCGTGGATTGAAATAGTCATCTCCTTGACTGTGCCTTTATTATATACTGTCGCTCCCCGTAAGGGGAGCGTGGATTGAAATGTTTACCGTCCCTGCCTTTATGGCTCGATGTGGGGTCGCTCCCCGTAAGGGGAGCGTGGATTGAAATCGACGGAAATCCACCGCTACACTACAGAACACTGTCGCTCCCCGTAAGGGGAGCGTGGATTGAAATCGGGCGGCTACCGGCTACGGCACCGGATCCGGGGTCGCTCCCCGTAAGGGGAGCGTGGATTGAAATCTGCACAGTAATCGTCAAAGCATTCGACCGCTCCGGTCGCTCCCCGTAAGGGGAGCGTGGATTGAAATCCGGCGCTGGGCGTGGATGCTAAATCAAAGGTAGTCGCTCCCCGTAAGGGGAGCGTGGATTGAAATGGTTTGATGTTGCTTTCGATTTTCCGTTTCCTCGCGAGTCGCTCCCCGTAAGGGGAGCGTGGATTGAAATGCCTTCTTTGGTCCCGCTGTGAAAATACACGTAGGTCGCTCCCCGTAAGGGGAGCGTGGATTGAAATGGACGTCACTCCCCTGTAAGGGGAGTGTGGATTGGTCGCTCCCCGTAAGGGGAGCGTGGATTGAAATATTACTATACTAAAAGGTGGTGCTGATAATGCGGTCGCTCCCCGTAAGGGGAGCGTGGATTGAAATAAAAGGTGGATATCTCACGACATGCACCATTACAGTCGCTCCCCGTAAGGGGAGCGTGGATTGAAATTTGTCCGCCTCGCTCACCGCCAGGCGGATGACTTGTCGCTCCCCGTAAGGGGAGCGTGGATTGAAATGGTATTCCGGGTCCGGGTGCCCAAAGCAGCGGACGTCGCTCCCCGTAAGGGGAGCGTGGATTGAAATGTGCTGAAGCGGGCCGTGAAACGTACGAAAGATAGTCGCTCCCCGTAAGGGGAGCGTGGATTGAAATCGTTTTGAGATTAGTAAATCAGGAGGAATCGCAGTCGCTCCCCGTAAGGGGAGCGTGGATTGAAATCCATGATCCAGCAGCCATTACCCGGCTGTTGCGTGTCGCTCCCCGTAAGGGGAGCGTGGATTGAAATGGTGGTGGGTTCGGGCGGTACGGCGTCTTCTGCGGTCGCTCCCCGTAAGGGGAGCGTGGATTGAAATGGGACGGCAGCGTCCCTGGAAGCGGCTGTGGCGAGTCGCTCCCCGTAAGGGGAGCGTGGATTGAAATGGAATCCACTCGGAATCCCAAGAGAATAGAACAGGTCGCTCCCCGTAAGGGGAGCGTGGATTGAAATCGTATTACTCTCGTTTTTTAGGTCTTCGGTCTCAGTCGCTCCCCGTAAGGGGAGCGTGGATTGAAATGTCTCTACTCGAAATCCGCAAGCCCCGTAATACGGGGATTTTTTAATGCCTGCGTTGCGGGTGTGTTGCGGATTAAGCCCAAAAAGTAGGGCGATTAAGCAAAATCTTAATCGCAATCAAGGCAGCAGGCCTATAGCTTTTTTTAGATCCGCCAGTGTTTTGTGGTTGTATACGCGGTTGCCGACATCTTTTGACGCGTGGCCCATCAGCAAATCACAGCAACGTTGGTTTGCGCCGACAGCGTCCAGTCGCGTCCGAAATGTATGCCTACATTCGTGCGGCGTGTGTTGCATGCCCCATCGGTCCATTAGGATTGCCCACCGGCGACGATATGGCGTTTGTGTGCATTTGCCGCCGTTTATCCCTATCAAGTATTCACCTGGTTCTTCCATGCGTTTTTCAATCAACGGCAATATACGCGGGTGTATCGGCACAAATCTGTTTTTCCCTGCCGTTGTTTTTATGCCGCCCTTCATGGTCTGGTCCATCATGTTTATATCTTCTTTTTTTAGCGTTAGTAATTCCCCAATTCTCCAGCCACTATATAACATGATTAATACAGTATCCGCCCATGGTGCGTCGACATCATCCCATATCATGTTTATCTCATCATCCGTAAACGGGACCCGACTGGTGGTGCTTTCGGCGGGGGCTGCGGACAACAAGGCGGCATGGCCTTTGATAGGCACGTCCATCTCCAACGCAAACCGGTCAAGGTGCCGCCACAGGTTTTTGATTTTGGCCTGTGTGCTGGGGCCCTGGTTGCATCGATCTATCGTCTGCTGCATCTGATATGCCCGGATTGTCCGGTATTGCATGTTTTGCAGCGGCACAAGATACTTATATGCGGATTTTAACGCCCGGAGATTGCTATCACTTAGTTTGTGTGGATTATCCTGCGCCCACTGCGCAAATAGATCAGATAATTTTACGTCCCCGGCATCGATATTCCAGGGATTGCCATTGTATTTTGCCAATAAAGCTAACCCCTCTTCTCGCGTTGCGGTGTACCCGATGATCTTGTAGATGGGCCGTCCGTCATCGTCCGTGCCCACAATTTTGCGCACCATGTACGGCCGCCGCCGGTTGCCGGGCAATTTGGATATGGATCCGTATCCGTTTGGCAATTTCATACGCGTTCCTCCCCTGCTGTAGATTCGCAGGGCGGCACACGATGCGTATGCCGCCCTGTGTGAAATTTACAGGTCCGCTTTAGCGCACAGTAATTTTCCCAGTCCATAGCAAACGGAGGACGGGAAAATAAACGCACCAAAAATCGTAATTGCAAGCAGCCAATTTACAACGGTTTTTTCATCAAATCCATCGATGATTATTAGCTTGTATTGAAATGCTGCCCAAACCCCGGCGACTAAGCCCAGGATTAAAAAGGCAATTGCGCCGCGCACCAGCAAGCGCCCGGCTTTGCGGTAGTGCTCCCGCCAATAGGTATCTTTTGTTGGCTCCTTAATCCTCCCGCAGTGCGGGCATACCCTCGCGACACTGGATACAGGTTGCCCACAATCTGGACATGGTATTTGTGGCATAGTAACTCCTCTTTTCTTTCTTTTTATTTCCACCAGCGGTGCCCCGCCGGGTGGTTCCAAATTTTGGCACTTGACAAACAAACACACGTTCTATATAATATATCCAAACATGTGAGTGCAAGCGCCCACTTGAGTTGCGAATACGCAACTCTTCGTTTTTCCTCCCATAAAATTTTTATGGGATTATAGATTTCTGTGCTAAATGCACAAAAATCCAGCTAGGAATTGTGCAAAACGCAGAAATGTAAGAAATTTACATTTGTCCGCCCAAAGTGGGACAGTACTTGTGATATAATCTAGACATCGCTGATGCATATCGTTTGTGTCGCCGGTTATTATAATAGCGGGTGATAAATATGCGTCTGCGCGTCCGGGAAATACGGATGAAAAAGGGATTATCCATACGGGACTTAGCCAATTTATCGGCGGTATCAAAAAGTGGAATTGAAAAAGTAGAAGGACCATCACCAAACCCGCGCATCGGGACGCTGTACAAGATTGCGCTTGCCTTGGGGGTGCGCATAGCAGACCTGATTGACGACGATGATGGATAGGGGCCCGCTTCGGCGGGCATATAAAAAGAGGAGGAATCGAAATGAAAAAGCGTGAAGAAGTAACTGCGAATGCTACATATCCGAAATTCAATGCACTGAATCGCGAAGACAAAGCGACAATCCTTACTTTGATTGCACACTTAAAAGGAGGGCAATGTATTCATCGACCTTCCGTTGATTCTCCTCCGACAGTTCGTCATAGCGCAATTTAAATTCCTGATTCAACTCGTCATCCGTGGCGAGTTGAATTTTTTTTAGCCTTTCTTTGTCCAGCAATGACGTTACTCTATCAATGTCAGTTTGCTCTGTTAGAATTTCTCCGGGCTCCACCCCGAGGATGCCGCACATGCGTGCCGCCTCTTCTGGCGATGGGAGGTTTCGGGGCGGCATTACTTTCCAGCCACTTATCCAGGACACAGATCTATCCATCATTCTACAAAATGTAGACGCGCTCCATCCTCTGGCCTTGACGCATTTTACTACCTTGCTTACGTCAACTCGCACAACTTCCCGTTTAGCCATGCCGAATCTCCTCTTCCACCGCTAAAATAATTTTCAAAATAGGGCTTGACCGCAAAAGAAATTTTTGCTATAATTGCAGCGTAATCTATTTTGGCAAACAAAAACCCCGACACCCACCATAAATTTTCTCGATGGGCGTCAAATCGAGTATTTTGTTAGCTGTCACTGACATGATACCAAGTTTTGCGCAAAAAGTCAATAAAAGATTACGTTTTTCCGGGAGAAGGGAGGTGAGATGCCTATGCCAGCAACAAAACAGTCACTTAATTCCTTCGGGATTTGGATCGCCACAACTTTAGCCGACTTAGATCTGCAACAGAAGGATCTGGCTAACCTACTCGGGACGACAGAATCATATTTATCATTCTTGGCGCGAGGAAATAAAGCGCCAAAAACATTGCTGACGCGCTGGAAAAAGCGATGCGAAGACGTGTTGCGGGAATACCAAAATCCGGAGGTGACCCAAAATGACCCCTAATTTCCCTGGCCGCCTACGCGCGGCAATCCGATCGGCAGGCATATCCCAAAAAATGCTAGCCGACAGGGCCGGTTGCTCCTCCGCCGCCATCTCCCGGTACCTTTCCGGCCGGGACGCTCCCGGCGAAAAGATGGTGCAGCGTCTTGCGGATGCACTGGATACATCCGTAGACCAGCTAACCCATGGCGCTGCAACCTGGTCCCCTGCGCGGCCCATAAAGGTGGATGATGCTGCCCGATGCATGGGCGTATCCGTCGGATTTGTCCGGCGGGGAATGCAAAGGGGCGAATTAGACATCGGCAACGCGATAAAGTGCCGGGAGCGGTGGGGGTACTTTATCAGCCCGCCAAAGCTGTTGGCTCTGGTGGGCGAAGCAAGATTCATGTTCTATTTTGGAGGTGATAACAATGGAAAACAATGATGTGTCGATTCATATCGACGCGCGAGAAGAAGCGGGCTTTACCGTGAAAACCGATGGTAGCGCAGAAGAAGTTTTAGCTGCATTGGTCGGTGCGGTCGAAATTTTTAAAGCCGTCGAAAAGCAATTCGGGCGCGACCTCGCGGACCAAATGCTAGCTACGTTTCTCCGGCTGCTGCTTGATCACCTAAATGCCATGCCTGATATCTGCCCCGAATCGGCGGCGGCGGAAAAATCGGACGAAGAAGAAAAAGGCAGTGAGATCCAATGGATAACATAGAAAAAGTAATGCGGGCAAGGGTACTGCGGCGGTGCGTGGTGCTGCCGTGCAAGCAAGGAGATACGTTGTGGACATTCAGAACCTGCCCGAACCGAGCAGTTTACAAGTTCAAAGTTACTGACCTTTCGACACTTAACGGGAGGACAATGCTCAATACAGATATTATATCCGTTATCGACGCAAGGGATGTTGGGAAAACCGTTTTCCTGACCCGGGAGGAAGCAGAGGCCGCGCTGGAGGGAATGCAGAAGTGACTTACCGTGAACATGTGTACTGGTGCCGTCGGTTTGGCGTCCGGCCATGGCCCCGGGTTTGGTTTTGGATAATGAAAAAGGCTGGAAAGGCCGGCAAGGTTGGCAAGGAGGCACAGAACAATGATCCAGAAGGAGTTTGCTAGCAATAATGATGTCATACCATACAGAACAAGGGATTCAAACGGGAATGACATCATAAAAGAAGTGAAGATCAAAAAATTCCCCCTGCACGAGGTCGATTTTGTGTGTTCGTGCTGCCACAAATCGAGCAATGTCGGGGTAATGGCCAAAGACATCGTGTCAGCAAGCTTTACCGACTGGGCGTTTCTGGGTGGATACGTCTGTGAGAGATGTGCGGACCTGTTTAGCCTGTATTTTTACAACTACATAGTGGATCCTTCCGGGATACGTCTATATAACGTCCGGGAACTGCGGGATCAGTTGACAACGGTTCAAAAGCCGCCGTTCTTATTCGTGATTACAACATCAAAGAAAAAGCACCTTTTTTATCGGTCGAAATGGAACCATGGAGGTGAAAAATTCGCTGTAAACCTCGAAACAGAGACAATTTATACAACCACAGAGCGCATGAAACACCTTTTTGGTTTTGTTGAAGCACTGCAAACGTTGGGGGGCAGCAAGGACAAAATGAAAAGAGGGGACCTTCCCTTCGACGTGCTGAGAAAAACCGGGTGGGGGGCTTTGTTTAAACTGCAAAGTGAGTTGGCTTTATCAAGGGAAATCCAAATCCCACTATATTGTGGGCAAAAATTAGAAATCGAGGAGGAAGAGGCTATATGCTGTATCAATTCGACACTCAAAGTCTGAAACACGCAAAGGCGGCGCTCCTGCTTTATGCCATGTATAGGAGCCGGTCCGAAAAAAGCGCCCTGAACGGTCTGGAGACCTGGGAGCGATTCGGCTCTTACATAAAGGGTGCCTGCCTGAAAAGTGCAAACACTGCGGAGTTCGTTCAAAATTTCTGCGAAAAGGCCAAAATCGAGAGCGTGAAACCAAAGTATCTGCATACCGGAGGCCCTGTGGTTATGCCGGAGACCGGGGAACTGATATCCTCTGACAGCGTTAAGGACTACCAGGTCGGGCTGTTTGAGGACGATTCTCTGATGTCGGTAATCGAACGGGAAACCCTGTACCTTATCATGCTGGTGCGCGAACGTATCCAGCGTGATAAAATGCAATTGACGGAGGTGCATGAAGATGAAAACGAGGATTAAGTACAAACTGCTTTCCCCCGTATCCCATATCGGGGAGACGGCCAGCACGGGAAGCTATTTTCAGACCATTCTCACGCTTGCAGGCAAGGTCCCCGTTATTACCGGCAACAGCATCCGAGGGCAGTTGCGGGATTCTATCGCCCTGGACTTACTCCAGCATATTCAGAGCAAGGTAGACAAGGAGACCTTTCACGTACTGTTTTCTGGCGGCAATATCAACGGGAACATGAAGGAGGACGTCGAAAAGGCCAAAAGCGTCCGAGAGCATTTCCCGGGCATTTCCCTTTTGGGCGGCGGCCTGGGCGACATGATTATGGCCGGGAAACTGATTTCCGGATTTGCATATCCTGTTTGCCATGAGACCGAAGAGATTACAGGAGAGCTCAGCCCAACTTCATGGAGGAATCTGGTCGAGGAAATCGAGTTTACCCGAACTGACGATTCTAAAAACGACAAACTCGGTGTATTTATCGAGGACTCCGGCGTGGAGCTTTCGGCTAAGGCGTCGACCCAGATGCGGTTTAGTGTCCAGTACATCGCCGCCGGGGCCGAATTCGTACAGGACTTCATTTTTTTGGACGGCGTGAACGACCTTGAACTTGGAGCTTTTTACGCTGGATTGCTAAAGTGGTTCGATTGCCCGAGACTGGGCGGTATGGCGGCGAAGGGTTTCGGCCTGTTCAATGCTATTGTCGGGGCCGGAGAAATTACACTTTCCCATGGAGAGGTCAATATTTCTGACCGGGTTCGTGACCTTGTAAGCAATTACCATGCGTTTATCGAGGCGGAGGGAGCGCAGTGGCTCCATTTGCTTCAATCAAAGGGAGGGAAAAAGGGTGGCAAAAAAACCGACAAGGCCGATTAAGATAACTGCAACCCTATCAGACGGCCGGTTGAACAGCGCCGACGGCGTTGTTATGCTCGACAGCATCTTATATCACGCGTGGTATATCAAACACGCCTCTCACGTTCTGGAAGGCGGTGGAGACGCTGATTTTTCCGGATATATCGGCCTACCCCTTATGCAGTTGCCAGGGAATCGGTGGGCAGCAAGTCGTGGGGTATACACCGAAATCGGACATGCTGTTGAGCACTACAATAAAAGGCCAAACTTTTTTAACGCTGATAAGGTCGATTACCTGAATATGGAGAAGGGTGTAATCAGCGAAAGTATCGGCCTATATCGCGCATACAGAATGCCACAAGTAATTCGAACGGTGAAGGACGGTAAAGTGGAGTTTTGGGCGCGAGGCCATGCGGATGAAGTCAAGGAGCTTCTGGATATGATCCCGGCAGTCGGAAAAAAGTACGCGATGGGATACGGGACAGTCAGCAAATGGGCAGTTGAAGAATGCGAGGAAGATTACAGCCTCTGGCACCCGAAACACGGGCTAATGCGGCCCGTGGAAGTCGGAAGCGATGAGGAGCGGACACTTGACTTGTCAAGCTATCCCGTTATGGACTACGGCATAAAGCCGCCATACTGGAAAGAAACAAACCTCCGGCTGTGCTATGTGCCGATACAGGAGCAAACAGGATGACGCTGGAGGAATTTCTGGGGATTGGTCGTGTCAGGGCAAAAATGGATGCATACCGCAGGAAAAAGCAATCGGCTATTGAACTCTGCGCAGAAGCATTTGAAAAATGCAAGCGTCCATATATTGCCCTGAGCGGAGGAAAGGATAGCGTTGCCATGTGCTTTGTTGTAGATGAGGCAGCGAGGACATGCGGAAGGGACTTCCGCATATGGTCGCACCTTTCGGATGCATCTTTCCCCGGCACCGAGAAAGTGTGCCGGGAAGTGGCGGAACGGCTTTCCCGGCCAATTGACCTGGACATATGCCCGACATCTGCCTTTGATGCCCTGCAAAATCAGCAGAAACAGGCGTTTGGGAAGACCGGTGTGTTTTTTGACGCCGTGCGGAAGTATGCGGCGGACAAAGACCTATCTTTTGTCGGAGTCCGAGCAAAAGAGAGCAAGCGGCGGAGAAGGGCAGCCAGCGTACATGGGCCGTTATTTTACAGCAAATCAATGGGAGATGTTACAGTCTGTCACCCTCTGCTGTATTTTGGCATTGAGGACGTTGCAGCGGCATTATATGAATATGATGCGCCGATACACCCAATCTATGCCAAAGCGTCCCTTGACTGCGGGGTAAATAGCCAAGGCGAAGAGATGTTTATCCGTCTATCTTATTTGACATCTAAGGATTTGCTGAACAAGGGCACGGCACTATTTATCAAGCTAAATTATCCGGCTGAATATGCCAAACTTTGCAAGGCATGGCCGGAAATCAGGAAATATGTCTGATTGCTGCCCAAACTGCGAGGCACGCATGGATGAGGAGGCCTAGCATGAGACTGATTAGAATCTCTCCTTTATTTTTGGTCTTATTTCATAATAAAATATTTTGAAATGAAGAACTACACAAAGAAGAAAAACAACAGCGAGAATTAGAAAAAGGAAAAATTTCGACGTGGAGAACGTCGAGACGTACATCAAAAAATGGAGGGAAGCCAATGATCATATCAGACAGCGAGCTGTCCATCGCCATGGAAACGGCGGTGGACGCCAATCACCGGCGCGCCAAGCTGCGCGCACAGCAAACCCGGCAACCGGCGCGGCGGGACATGCCCACCTGGGCCTGTATCGCCTGGACCATCTTATTGGCGGCTGCTGTAGCAGCGTGCCTGGTCTACGCGGCAACTTAAATAAAAGGGGTGAATCGTATGAAAGTAACCGAAATCCGCCAACTGCTGGGTGGAAACGCGCTATATGGCAGATGGCAATACATCCGGAAATTCCCGTGTGATGATGCGTGGAATAGATTCGACAAGTTTTATGATTGGGTAGTTGATCATGGATACACTACAATGGATTGCCCGAGGATTCGCCGGAAGGATGACCGCTTGCCATTCGGTCCTAAGAATTACATCTTTTTAATTCCAAAGGATACAAAAATATATGACGAGGACAAAGCCACCGCCGAAGCCTGGGACATGGCTGTGCAATGTTTTTGGACACGGTTACGATTGGCAAGCTGGTACCACCCGGAAAGAATCCGGCGCTTGCTGGATAAAAAGCCGTGGGAAAAATAAAAAAGCCGCCCCCGGGAGTACCAGTCCCGTTGGCGGCAAGGCAAAAAACACACACTTATTGTAGCACAAAAGGAGGACGGAGTAAAGTGGAATCTGTAAAAATATCAAGCCTGGAGCTTGAAAATGTAAAACGGATCAAAGCAGTACAGGTTGTGCCTACAGAAAACGGTCTGACCATCATCGGCGGAAATAATGGCCAGGGAAAGACTTCCGTGCTGGATGCTATCGCCTGGGCATTGGGCGGGGATCGGTACCGCCCAAGTGCCCCCACCAGGGATGGGTCTGTGATACCGCCAAGAATCCGCTTGGAGTTGTCCAACGGGCTGACAGTGGAAAGGTCTGGCAAAAACTCCGCGTTGAAAGTCTCTGATCCAACTGGGCAGCGGGCCGGGCAGCAGCTCTTGAATAGCTTCGTGGAAGAATTAGCGCTGAATCTGCCCAAATTTATGAATGCATCCGGCAAGGAAAAGGCAGATACCCTGCTGAAGATCATTGGCGTGGGAGACCAATTGGCCGCTTTGGAGCAGCAAGAAAAGTTGATCTACAATCAACGCCACTCCATTGGCCAAATCGCCGATCAGAAGCGCAAGTACGCAAAGGAGATGCCATTTTATCCGGATGTCCCTGGTAAGCCGATTTCGGCGGTGGAGCTGATCCAGCGCCAGCAGGCCATTCTTGCGCAAAACGGAGAGAACCAGCGCAAACGAGACCAGGTGGAGCGGATCAAATTTCAGAAAGCGTCTTGTGCCCAGGTAGTGCAAAGTCTGGAGGAAAAATTGGCGGAAGCCAGAAGAAATTTGGAGCAAGCTGCAGCAGATCTTGAAATCGCCAATATGGATGCCATGGATTTGCAAGATGAGTCCACAGCACAGATCGAGGCGGATTTACAGAATATCGAGGCTATCAATATCAAAGTCCGCGCCAACTGTGATCGTGAGAAAGCAGAGCAAGAGGCGGAAGGGTACGCCGCCCAATATGATGGCTTGACGGCAGATCTGGAGCAGATCCGGAGGCAAAAGTACGATCTGCTGAACGGCGCCCAGCTACCGCTGGAAGGCTTATCCGTGGAAGATGGAGAGCTGACCTACCACGGCAAAAAGTGGGATACCATGAGCGGTAGTGACCAGCTGAGGGTATCCACAGCCATTGTCCGCGCGCTGAATCCGCAATGCGGGTTTGTTCTGCTGGATAAGCTGGAGCAGATGGATCTGCGCACATTGCAGGAGTTCGGCACATGGCTGCAGGCCGAGGGCCTGCAGGCCATCGCCACCAGAGTGAGCACCGGCGGCGAGTGCCAGATCATCATCGAGGACGGGCAGGTGGCTGGCGTTGATGAGCCGCCGGCACTACCGCAAGGCAAGCAATGGCAGAAAGGAGTGTTTTGAAAATGCTGAATATTAAGAGTGGAAGGATTCCACGTCCCCAGAAAGTCGTGATCTACGGCCCCGAGGGAATCGGGAAAACAACTTTCGCGGCCTCTTTTCCGGATCCTGTGTTTATCGATACAGAGGGCAGTACTTACCATATGGATGTCCGCCGGGTGGACAAGCCCGGCAGCTGGACCGAGCTACTGAATACCGTGAAACAATTTGTAGCGTCCCCCGGCATCTGCGGTACGCTTGTGGTGGATACAGCAGACTGGGCTGAACAGCTTTGCGCAGCGGAGATCTGCGCAAAGACCCAAAAAAACAGCATCGAAGACTTTGGATATGGCAAAGGCTACGTATTCCTACAAGAGGAATTCGGGCGCTTACTGAACGCCCTGGAGGATGTGATCAACGCCGGTATGAATGTGGTGGTCACAGCACACGCCAAAATGCGAAAATTTGAACAGCCGGACGAAATGGGAGCCTATGACCGGTGGGAAATGAAGCTGACCAAGCAAGTCGCCCCTATGGTAAAAGAGTGGGCAGACATGGTCCTGTTTGCAAACTATAAGACCTACGTAGTCGCTGTTGATGACAAGGGGCAGAAACATAAGGCACAGGGCGGCAAGCGAGTATTGCACACATCCCACCACCCCTGCTGGGACGCCAAGAACAGACACGGTCTGCCGGACGAAATCCCGCTGGAGTATGCACAGATTGCCCAATATATCCCCACCACCGGTACGGCACCACAAACACAGCCCAAACCTGTGCCCAAGGCGCCGGAGAGCAAGCCGGTTCCACAGCCGGCATCCAACCCCACAGCATCCACTGACATCCCTGCAGCTGTGGCGGCTCTGCTAGGGCCGTCCGGCATCACAGAGGATGATGTTAGGGGCGTATTCTCCGCCAAAGGCTACTACCCCAGGGACACGCCCTGGAGCGTATTGGAGTCGGATGGATTTGTTGCTGGGTGGATCATCCCGCAATGGAACAACATTGTCGATGCGGCATTGCAAAGCCGTGACTTGCCGTTTTAAGGAGGAACAACATGAGTGAATTTAATAATACTGCCCATGAGATTGGATGGGATGACGAGATTTCCAGCGACAGTGGACAATATATCCTGCTGGAAGAAGGAGACTACAACTTTACCGTTACGGCGTTCGAGCGCGGACGCTTTCCGGGATCCACAAAGATTCCGCCCTGCAATAAAGCTACATTGACGCTTGCCGTAGACACAGTAGAAGGAACCGCGTCCGTGCGGTATGACCTGATTCTGTGGTCGAGCTTGGAGTGGAAAATTTCGGAATTTTTTCGGGCAATTGGACAGAAGAAACATGGCGAAAAGTTCCGGCCACAATGGAATGCTGTGATTGGCGCAAAAGGGCGCGGACGTTTTAAGCCACGCATGTACACCAAAAAGGACGGATCCGAGGGACAATCCAATGATGTGGTAAAATTCTACGATTTTGATCCGACGTTGACAGGCCAAGCTACCGTACAGGCACCTACTGGTCAGCCGACCGCATCCGCGCCATGGGCAGGTAAATTCTGATGGAACTGCGGGCGTATCAGCAGGCAGCCATTGATGGGATCTGCAGCCAGTGGCAGTCCGGCAACCGCCGGACGCTGCTGGTGCTACCCACCGGCTGCGGAAAAACTATTGTATTCTGCAAGTTGGCGGAGAAAATGGTGCGCCAGGGCAACCGAGTCTTGATCATGGCGCACCGTGGAGAACTATTGGAGCAGGCAGCAGACAAGCTCCATCAGGCTACCGGTCTACATTGTGCTACCGAGAAGGCAGAAGAGTCTTGCTTGGGCAGCTGGTTCCGTGTGGTAGTAGGATCCGTGCAAAGCTTGCAGCGCCCCAAACGGCTAGGACAATTCCCCGAGGACTACTTTGATACGATTATCGTAGATGAGGCCCACCACTGCTTGTCAGATGGGTATCAGCGTGTCCTGGAGCACTTCCCGGGCGCCAACGTACTGGGGGTTACCGCTACGCCGGACCGGGGCGATATGCGCAATCTGGGGCAGTATTTCGATTCCTTGGCTTACGAATATCCCCTGGCCAAGGCTATCCGGGATGGCTACCTGTCTCCAATCAAGGCAGAGACGATCCCCCTGCAGTTGGATCTGCGCAGCGTCGGCATCCAGTCCGGCGATTTTAAAGCCGGGGACCTGGGCACAGCCCTGGACCCGTACTTGCAGTCTATCGCTCAAGAGATGGCGGTCCGGTGCGCAAATCGCAAGACCGTAGTATTCCTGCCCCTGGTCAAAACCTCTCAAAAATTTCGCGACATTTTAAATGATGCCGGCTTTCGGGCCGCCGAAGTCAACGGTGAGAGTCGGGACAGAGCAGAGATCCTGCAGGACTTCGAAAATGGCAAGTACAACGTCCTGTGCAACTCCATGCTGCTGACGGAGGGCTGGGACTGTCCATCTGTGGATTGCATTGTGGTGCTGCGGCCCACCAAAATACGCAGCTTGTACTGCCAGATGGTAGGCCGGGGGACCAGGCTGGCCCCAGGCAAGGATCATCTACTGCTATTGGATTTTTTGTGGCACACCGAGCGCCACGAACTGTGCCACCCCGCCAGCTTGATCTGCGAAAATGCAGAGGTGTCGGAAAAGATGACGGAGAATATTGCAGAAGCCGGCTGCCCTTTGGATATCGAAGAGGCTGAACAGAAAGCCAGCGAGGACGTAGTGGCGCAAAGAGAAGAAGCCCTGGCTAAAAAACTAGCAGAGATGAAATCCCGAAAGCGTAAGCTGGTGGACCCGTTGCAATTTGAAATGTCCATTCAATCGGAAGATCTATCCAGCTATGTCCCGGCTTTTGGGTGGGAAATGGGACCGCCATCCGCCAAACAGGTCCAGACCTTGGAAAAACTGGGTATTTTTCCGGACGAAATCGATAACGCCGGAAAAGCAGCAATGCTTTTGGACAAGCTGGATAAACGTCGTGCCGCCGGCTTGACTACGCCGAAGCAGATCCGATGCCTGGAAAAATATGGATTTCAGCATGTGGGGCAATGGCCGTTTGATGTGGCCAAAAAGATGATTGATCGTATTGCCGCCACTGGCTGGCGCGGGTGCCCCAAGGGGGTGGACCCTAAAAATTTCGATTGGAGGAGCATAGATGGAGCGCAGAACTGATCTACTGGAAGTGTTGCAATATATCGATCCAGCTATGCTGGATTATCAGGATTGGCTTTCTGTGGGTATGGCCCTAAAGTCAGAGGGTTATGAGTGCGCCGATTGGGATGCCTGGAGCCGGACAGACAGCCACAGATATCATCCTGGCGACTGCGCCCGGAAGTGGGATAGCTTCCGGGGTAGCGCTACCCCCATCACCGGGGGTACCATCATCCAGATGGCCCGTGAGCAAGGTTGGGCGCCAACATCTGGTGGCCACGCCTTGGATTGGAGCGACGAAATTGAGGCTGATGATTACAAGATTGTTGACAGCTCCTGGCTGGAGGGGCGGGAGTTCCACGAGCCCCCCGTCTGGGATCCTGTGCGGCAGCTGACGGAGTACCTGGAGGCTCTGTTTGAAGCATCCGAGAACGTTGGGTATGTCACAACTAGCTGGGAGAAGGATGGGAAATACTTCCCATCTAAGGGATCGTGGGACCGTACAGCCGGCGAATTAATCGAACTGCTTAGTCACTGTGGCGGCGACATTGGCGCCGTCCTGGGCGACTACAATCCCCAAGTTGGAGCATGGATCCGCTTCAACCCGCTGGACGGGAAAGGCTGCAAAAATGAGAACGTTACAGATTTTCGGTATGCGCTGGTGGAATCTGATACCATGGAGTTGGAGAAGCAGTACGCCATGATCAAAGAGCTGGAACTTCCGGTTGCCTGCCTGGTGTATTCCGGCGGGAAAAGCATCCATGCCATTGTACGGATAGAAGCATCCAATTACGATGAGTACCGCAAGCGTGTAGACTATTTATATGATGTGCTGAAGAAAAACGGCATGGCGGTAGACACCCAGAACAAGAACCCATCCCGTCTAAGCCGGATGCCGGGCGTCCAGCGGGGCGAAAACAAGCAGTATATTATCGACGCCAATATTGGTAAAAGCAGTTGGAAAGAGTGGCAGGAGTGGATCGAGGGGGTCAACGACGACCTACCAGATCTGGAAAGTCTGCAGAACTACTGGGATAATCTGCCTGCCTTAGCCCCCTGCTTAATTGATGGTATTCTGCGCCAGGGACACAAGATGCTGGTGGCCGGTCCATCTAAGGCAGGTAAGTCATTTGCACTAATCGAGCTATGCATTGCCATTGCCGAGGGGCGGAAATGGCTTAAATGGCAGTGTGCAAGAGGCAAAGTGCTGTACGTAAATTTAGAGTTGGATCGGGCCAGCTGTTTGCACCGATTTAAGGATGTGTACACATCATTGGGCTGGCAGCCGGAAAACATTTCCAACATAGATATCTGGAATCTGCGCGGCAAGTCCGTGCCAATGGACAAACTGGCGCCCAAATTAATCCGACGAGCCGCAAAAAAGAATTACATCGCGATCATCATTGACCCGATTTACAAGGTCATTACCGGCGACGAAAACAGCGCGGACCAGATGGCCAACTTTTGTAATCAATTTGATAAAGTGTGCACGGATCTAGGATGTGCTGTGATCTACTGCCACCATCACTCCAAGGGCGCTCAGGGCGGCAAAAAGTCTATGGATCGCGCCTCTGGATCCGGTGTATTTGCTCGGGACCCTGATGCGCTCCTGGATTTGGTAGAGCTAGATTTGACAGAGGGAGCCATAATCCAGCAGCAAAACAAAGCTGCCGCAGAAAGTTACCTCGCATGGATCCGTAGCGACCGGCCGGATCTTATGGATAAAGTGAGCCAAGACGACGCCTGCAGCGCCGCAGCCCTCCGGGATATCATTCAAGGCACCATCCCCAGATGGCTGTTCGAGGGCGTACAGGCTCGGGCAGAGGCTGCAAAAGAGGCAGCTAAAGCCATCACGGCCTGGCGCGTAGAGGGCACTCTGCGGGAGTTCCCTAAGTTTCAGCCGACGGATTTGTGGTTCCGTTACCCGGTTCACGTGGTGGATGATTCCGGCGTCCTGGGGGACCTGGAGCCGGAGGAAAGCGCCCCTACGTGGAAAAAGAACTTCCGAAAATCGGGTAAGCGAAATGGAACGCCCGAGGACAGGAAGCGAAAGAGGATGGAAGCATTGGATACCGCCTTTGCAGCAAACGATATGGGGCAGCCAGTCACGGTAGATGATCTGGCCGCCCACATGGGAATTACTCAAAAAGCAGTTCGCAACCGAATTAAAGAAAGTGGCAATTACAGCGTTAACGATGGAGTTGTATCCCGAACTTTTTGACACGGAAAAAGGAAAATTACCTTTTTCCTTATCAACTTCCCTGTGGGAAGAAAAAAGGGCCTTTTTCCTTCCGTTGCACGTTCCCTAATAGTGTTAGGGAAGCAAAAAATAGGTCTTCTCTCCCTATTTTCCCTTGGGAAGAAAAAAGGAACATTTCTCCTATTTTCCGAGGGAAGGAAAATAGTACTCCCCTACGGGGAGTATGGTAAGTTCCTTCCCTCACGGTCAGCGGGGGAAAGGAAGGCGGCTAAAGCACAGCCGCCGTCCTCCCTTCCCCTGCTCCGCTGACAAAAGCAAAATTCTCAAAAAAGTTCTCTTTAGCGAGGTGAAGCAAATGACAATGCTAGAATTTTTTATGCCGATGATCCCGCCGACAGTGACACACCAAGAAAAGAAAATCAGAGTGATAGGCGGCAAGCCGGTGCCCTACGAGCCGGCTGAGCTTAAGGCGGCGCGGGCTAAGCTGCAGGCGCACCTAGCTAAGCACCGCCCAGAAAGTCCCTTGCGAGGTGGTGTTAGGTTGGTGGTCAAGTGGTGCTTCCCCTTGAAAGGCCGCCACTGCGACGGAGAGTACCGGATCATAAAGCCTGACACCGACAACCTACAGAAGCTTTTGAAGGACGTGATGACCAATGTGGGCTTCTGGCGTGACGATGCACAAGTGGCATCGGAGATCGTGGAGAAGTTCTGGGCGGAGTTGCCCGGGATCTACATTCGCGCGGAGGAATTGCAATGAAAGACTTTGACATTGACGAGTTGGAAGATCTGGCATACCGAAGGGGCCCGATGCCGGAATTAAAAAGCCAAGCCCAAGTGCTCCTGTTTCAGAGTTTCCGGAATTTGTACCAGTTTGCCGCGACGGCCGGGATTTCCAGGGAACAAGGGAAAATGGAAAAAAGTAGAATTTTGGAAGCCTACCGCGTTAATAAATTTTTAGAAGATATGCAGGAAAGGACGAACTGTATGTGGAAGCGAATTGAATTGGCATCATCACAGTACCGCAAAGCCCCGTCCATAGAAGCAGCAGATAAATTGCTGGAAGCAATTTATGGCGTTGGCAATAAAAAATAGTGTATCTGATGATTACACATGATCCGAAATTGAATAAGGCAGTCAAGGCCTGCTGCGCTGGAGCCGGGGGCCGGAAGGAGGAACGCAATGAACTGGAAATTTGAAGCTATGGAAAAACTCCGAGAATATGAGGCCAGGAAGCAATCCCTGGCCACAATCCCAGACGAAATCCGCCGCCTAGAGCTGGACTACACCCGGATCCGCAACGCTACCGGGAAGAGCTGGAGCGGCAGGCCATTGCCCAGATGTTGCGGGAGCAGGAAGAAATGGACGGACAAGGTGAATGAGATATGCTAGACCTAACACACTTGAGCCTATTTTCCGGAATTGGAGGCCTGGATCTAGCCGCTGAATGGGCCGGATTCCGCACGGTAGGACAGTGCGAATTTGCAGATTATCCAACAAAAGTGCTGGAAAAGCACTGGCCGGACGTGCCAAGATGGCGGGATGTGCGGCAGCTGACGGGAGATGATTTTTTTTGCAAGGACAGGAATTAAACACCCAACAGTGGTATCAGGCGGTTTCCCGTGCCAACCTCACAGCTTGTCAGGCAAACGTTTGGCGTCTGATGATGAGCGCGATCTGTGGAGCGAATTATACCGCGTGTTTTGCGAAACTGGCGCCAGATGGTTGGTGGCAGAGAATGTTCGGGGGCTTCTGTCAAGTGAAAATGGACGGTTTTTCGGACGAGTTCTGCGAGATTTGGCCGGATGTGGGTGTAATGTGTGGTGGTATTGCTTTCCTGCCTACGCTGCCGGTGCTGCGTTTCGGGGAGATCGGGTTGCCATTGTTGCCACGCCCAGTGGCATCAGAATGGATTGCTTGGACACGGACCAAGAAAATGGACCCGATATCATCAGTTCTGAAACTATGGAATTCTGGAAGTCAAGATCGCGTTATCTATCACTTGCTGTTTCGAAAAATGAGCGCAAAAGAGGCGGCGAATTTGTGCGAAACGATGATGGGATTCCCGATGCACTGGACAGAATTAAGTGCGCCGGGAACGCTGTAGTGCCGCAGCAGTTTTATCCCGTTTTTAATGCAATTGCACATGTTGAAAAAATATTAGGTAAAATTGATAGACATATATGAACAAAGAATTACATTCTTCAAAGGAGGGATGCGGCCATGCCTGACCACACGATCCACCACAACATACCGGGGACGCACCGGCCTTGCAGCGTACCGGACTACAAGCGCTTTTACCAGGATGGCGGGTGCGATAAAACCGTGCGGCGCGGGGATGTGCATTTTTGCAGGCTGTCAGAATCCTGTGGGTGCGTGCAGAGGGGGAAGCGGCCTGTTGTAGTGGTCCAAAATAACACGGGCAATGATAACTCTACAACCGTGATTGTTGCACCGCTGACTCGCGCAAAGATCAAACGCCCATATCCTATGCAATTTGATATTTGCATACCAGATGGACTTATATCTCGCGTTTTGTGCGAGCAGTTAATCACCATCGACAAATGCCAGTTAGAGGACCGGATTTACAGGCTGCAAGCGGATGAGTTGGAAAAACTGGACAGATGCCTGAAAATATCACTTGGGCTATAACGATAAGCCGGAATAATCCAAATGGATGTAAAGCGGGAATGCAACCACTTCGGAGGATGGAGGAATGATTCGTGAATTGGAAGCATGAAGCAATAGAAAAGCTAAAAGAGTATGAAGCAAGGGTGAAGTCTGTGAAAACAATTCCCAACGAAATTAAGCGCCTAGAATTGGACGCGCTGAGAATCCGCAGTGCCACGGGAGATGGGACGCCGGTGCGGGGAGGCGGGAGCGCTCGAGAGGATATGCTGCTCTCAAATATCGTCCACAGGGAGGAGCTCGAGAGGGCGCTGGAGATGGCGCGGATGTGGGTGGCCCTGGTGGATGCGGGATTGGAGTTGTTGGCGCCGGAGGAGAGGCTGGTGCTGGAGAGATTTTACATGCGGCCAGAGCGTGGGAATGTGGAGCGGCTGTGCCAGGAGTTGGGCCTGGAAAAAACCGCTGTGTACGATCGGCGGGACAAGGCTCTGCGGCACTTCGTGCTGGCTCTCTATGGCGGGCCAGAGACATAAATTTTCAAATCCGGAAAAAAACCGGAAGACTTTTGGGATCGGACATGATATACTAGTACCATCCAAAAAACGAAAGCCTCACCGGGCAACTGGTGGGGCTTTCGTTATTAAAAAATAAGGCCGGGGAATTATTCCCCAGCCTTGTGGGTTTTATCACCGGTCTGCCACGAGGGATTTTCAAAAAACTCAAATTTTTTTGGAGGCGGCGGCATGATAACCGATGCGAGGTTGTCCCAACTCACTAGTTTAATACAAAGTGAAAATGAACATGATTTTTATCTGTGGCCTGAATGGAAGACAATCCGAAAACAAGTGTTAAGGCTGGACAAGTGGGAGTGTCAGATTCACAAGTCGCGGCATCGGCATAAGCGCGCTACGATCGTCCACCATGTCAAGCACTTAAAAGATCGGCCTGACTTAGCGCTGTCTATCTACGACAATGGCGGCCGTCAGCTAATTTCCGTTTGCAAAAAATGTCATGAGGAGCTGCACCCGGAGGGTCAACGGCAGTTTACACCAAAGGATCCGCCGATCACGGCGGAAAGATGGGACTGACACCCCCCCATCGAAAAATAGCGATCTACTTTGATAAAGCTACTCGGCTGGGTGCATCCCACCGGGGGCCGACGGCCAAAAAGTACAAGGGGTGTGGTATACAGCATCGAAAGGGGACTTGTATATGGCGACGACAGAAAATAATTGGACCAAAACGAAGCGATACAGGGACCTGAAAAAAGCGCTGCTATCCGACCTGCGCGCAGATGGACGCGAACGCTTGCCGTATACAGAACAGGTGGAGCAATACATGGCGTTTTGGTGCCAACTGCAAATGCTGAATGCGGACATCGCCGAACGCGGCGTGAACGTGGAATACCAAAACGGGAAAAACCAAAATGGGACGACAGACAACAAAAGTGTGGCGACTGCGGTGCGTGTAAACGCCCGGATGGAAGCCATCCTAGCGGCGCTGGGCTACAAGGATAAAAACATTAAGCCCGGCGCGGCACTGAGCGGTGAGGATGATGAGCTATGAGATTGACAAACGAATATTGCGATACCTGGAATCGATGGAGGCGGGGTCCCCCCGGGCCTGCCGGGAGCAAGTTGCGCTAGCCGCGCATGTGCGAAAATGTTTTGAGACGGAAGATATTTACACAGACGCGGAACAGCTGGACCGGTATTTATCCCTTGTAAAATATTTTCCGTACGATCGGCTGTTCCCTTGGGAAGAATTTTTGATTGCCCTGTGGGATTGCACGTACTGGCGGGAAACTGGTCGGCCGCGCTGGAAAACGCTGTTTGCTATGGTGGGGCGCGGTGCGGGAAAAGATGGGTTTATCGCCTTTGATGGGATGTGCTCCATATCACCGTATAATCCAGTGCCACGCTACAACGTTGATATATGCGCAAACAATGAGGAGCAAAGTAAGCGTCCGATGTTGGATTTGGTGGACGTGCTGGAAACACCAAAATGGGAATCGAAGCTAAGACGGCATTACTACCACACAAAGGAAATTGTCCAGGGCCTGAAAAACAAAGGGACCATGAAAGGGCACACCAACAATCCAAAAGGGCGCGACGGCCTGCGGTCCGGAAAAGTAATTTTTAACGAAGTACATCAGTATGAAAATTACGACAACATAACCGTATTTATAACCGGCGGGGGGAAGACAGGGCAACCCCGTGCCGGTTTTTTTACGTCAAACGGCAGCGTGTCGGATGGGCCGCTGGACGATTATCTGTCACGCGGCAGACGGATTTTGTTTGACGGAGAAAAAGACGAAGGATTTTTGCCTTTTATCTGCTGCTTGAACGAAAAAGACCAGGTGCATGATCCGGATAACTGGCCCATGGCAAATCCGTCCCTGCCGTATCTGCCCGACCTGCGGGCGGAGATCCAGGAGGAATATCGGGAGTGGGTGGAACACCCGGAGCAAAACGCAGATTTTTTAACAAAACGTTTTGGAATCCGGGCTGGGGCAAAAGAAATCAGCGTAACAGACTACGAAAAAATCAGGACCACAAACAAGGAGTTGCCGGACCTGTCCGGCTGGTCCTGCACGGTGGGAATCGACTACGCCGAATTAAACGACTGGGCGGCTGTAAACCTGCATTTTCGGCGGGGCGAATTGCGGTATGACATTAATCATGCCTGGATTTGTGCCCAATCCAAAACGCTGGCCCGAATCAAAGCGCCGTGGAGAGAATGGGCGAACCGAGGCCTTGTGACTGTTGTGGATGATGTGTCTATCCATCCCAGATTGCTGGCCGAATATATCATGCGGGCCGCAGGGAAATACAACGTGCGGATGCTGGCCATGGATAATTTCCGCTGGACGCTACTGTCCAGCGAGCTGAAAAACATCGGATTTGACGCGGCGGACAAGACGCGCGTTAAACTGGTGCGCCCGTCCGACATCATGTCTGTGGACCCGGTGATCCAGACCTGCTTTGATCGCGGCCTGTTTTACTGGGGGGACAACCCGTGTCTGCGCTGGGCGGTAAACAACACAAAACGTGTCCGGAGCTCCCGCAAGACTGGATCGGACACGGGAAATTTTTACTACGCCAAAATCGAGGCGAAAAGCCGGAAGACAGACCCGTTTATGGCTTTGGTCGCGTCCATGGTGATAGAGCCTGTACTTGGGGATGGCATTCCAATTTCGACCCCACCGGTTGGCGCTTTGGTAATATAAGGGAGAAATTTGCATGGCATTAAAACTTTTTAAGAGATCGCGAGATAACCCGGGGAAAGAACTAATCCGGGAAGTTGTGTGCGAGGAACTATTTGCAGCGGCCCAAGAGTACCAAATCCGCGAATTGAGTTTTTGGACCTGCGTAAACATGATCGCCAACGCACTGGCCCGATGTGAATTTCGGACTTATCAAGGCGGAAAAGAGGTTCAGGGAAAAGAATACTATATGTGGAATTATTCTCCAAATGCAAATCAAAATTCCACGATGTTTTTACACAAGCTTGTTGCTGAGTTATATCGAAACAATGAAGCGTTAATCATTGAGCCGCCGACCCGAGAAGATGGAATAAACACGGTAGTTGTAGCCGACAGCTGGATGCAACCGGAAGACCGGCCGTCTAAGCAAAATGAGTATTACGGCGTTACGGTAGGTAGCTATCAGTACCAGTACCCCATCCCGGAGAAGGATGTCATCCATTTGCAGCTGAATAATAAAAACATGAAGCCCGTATTAGACGGTTTGTACCAATCGTATTACAGGCTGATTAGTGCGGCCATGAAGCAATTTGAATGGACGCATGGACAGCACTGGATAGTGCACGTAACGCAAATCGCGCAAACTGGGGACGACTGGACCCAAAAATTTCAGCGCATGATCCAGGCACAGCTTAAGCCATTTTTTGACAGCAACAGCGCGGCGCTGCCGGAGTTTGACGGCTATAAGTACGAGCAAATATCCGGAGACGGCGGCGGCGACACCCGGGATATCCGGGCGATGGTGGAGGACATTTTTGAGTTTACGGCCCGAGCCATGCTAATTCCGACGGTGCTGATCAACGGCAGTGTGGAGGGGACGGCAGATGCAAACAACCGATTTTTAACAGCCTGCATTGATCCGCTGTGCGACCAATTACAGGAGGAAATAACCCGAAAACGCTACGGCTACCGCCGTTGGCGTCGCGGGGACTACGTCCGTGTGGATTCATCGGCTATTATCCATTTCGACTTATTTGCAAATGCAGACAATGTTGAAAAAATAATCGGAACCGGCGCATTTACTATCAATGACGTTCGGCGTGCTGCCGGACAAGCTCCGATTAACGAGCCATGGGCGGATCAATCGTTTATGACGAAGAATATCGGAGCGACACAAGAAATTACAACACCTGTAACGGGAGGAGGAGAAACCAATGGAAGCTAAAGGAAAACCGCGCGAACAGATGTGGGAGATCAAGCAGAGCGCCGAGCCCGGAAAACTGGAGCTGTATATCTACGGCGACGTGGAAGGTGACGGTTATGATTTGTGGACCGGCGGAATCGTCAAGAGCGAGACCAGCGCGAATAAATTCCGAGAGGAGTTGGGCGGCCACAAAGATGTCAAACAAATTGACATTTTTGTGAACAGCTACGGCGGATCCGTGTTTGAGGGGACCGCAATCTATAATCAGCTGCGGCGGCATCCGGCGCATAAAACGGTACACATTGACGGCTTTGCGTGCTCTATCGCGTCTGTGATCGCGATGGCCGGAGACGAGGTAATTATGCCCCGCAATGCGCTGATGATGGTACACAACATGTGGATGTACGCGTCCGGAAATTCCGCCGAACTGCGCAAGGCGGCGGACGATTTGGACAAGATCAACGCTGCGGGCCGGGAGGCGTATCTGGCCAAATCGGGTGGCAAACTGGATGCGGCTAAGCTGGCGGAGATGATGGACGGCGAGACTTGGCTAACGGCGGAGGAATGCATTACTTACGGTTTGGCCGACCGGTTTGCGGATCAAGACGCGGATATGGAGCAGGCCACGGAAATTTTGCAGAAAGCAAATCTGAGTACGGCGCAACGCATTAAGGCACAAATGAGTCTGGCGGCACAGCTACGACAGTTAACCGGCCCGGCGGAAAACCCGGAGCCCGGGGCTGAAAAAAATCCAATTTTAAAACTTTTTGAAGGGAGATAATAGCATCATGAAATCCAATGACATTTTGAACCGCGAGGAAATCAGAGAAAAGCTGCAGAAAGCGATCAAGGACGGCAACACCGGTGAATTTTACGAAAATCTTGACCTGATGATGGAGTGCATTGGGCAAGAAGTACGGGCAGAGTATGAGGCCAGCGTTGGGGAACTGCAGCAGAAAATGGACACGCAGGCCCTGGCCGCTAGAGGCGTGCGGCAGCTGACGGCCAAAGAAACGGAGTACTACCAGAAGTTAGCCGAAGCTATGCGGGCGAAGGATCCGAAGCAGGCGTTGGCAAATATGGACGTGGTTATGCCGGAGACGGTGATCGATGCGGTATTTTCCGACTTGCGGACCTCCCACCCCCTGCTGTCCCGTATCACATTTATGTCCACCAATGCGGCCGTAAAAATCATCATGAATACCAACGGACACCAGGAGGCTGTCTGGGGGCCGCTGTGCGGAGAAATTATCAAGGAGCTTGCCTCCGGCTTTAAAGAGTTTGATACCGGCCTGTTGAAGCTGACGGCCTTCTTGCCGGTTTGTAAGGCCATGCTGGACCTGGGCCCGGTATGGACCGACAACTATGTGCGGCAGGTCCTGACAGAGGCCGTGGCAAACGGAATGGAATCCGGATGCGTATCCGGCGACGGAAAGGACAAGCCCATCGGAATGAACCGGCAAGTCGGAGATGGCGTAAGCGTTTCCGGCGGCGTATACCCCAAAAAGGAAAAGATCGTCGTCACGGATTTTTCCGCGTCCACAATCGGAAACCTGTTATCCATGATGGCAATGGATGAAAACGGAAAGCATCGGGCTGTATCGGACCTGATTCTTTTGGTTTCTCCGCAGGACTATTTCCAAAAAATCATGCCCGCGACTACCATGATGGCACCTGACGGAACCTACCGGAACAATGTGCTGCCGTATCCGATCGACATCATCCAAACCGCCGCGCTGGATAACGGGGAGGCCATCTTAGGTATCGCGTCGCGGTACTTTGCCGCCGCCGGGTCCCCTACGGGAGGAAATATCGAATTTTCTGATCATTATCGGTTTTTGGAGGATGAACGGGTATACCTGATCCGCGCATATGGCAACGGCACTCCCATGGACAATAACTCGTTTTTGAGCCTGGACATCTCCGGGCTGCAGCCCCTTACCTGGAAAGTGCAACAGGTGGACGGGCCTGCCGCGCCGACCGACGCAACGCTGTCCAGCTTGCAAATCGGCAATTTGACGCTGACTCCGGCGTTTGCGGCAGCTACGACGACCTATACCGCTGCGACCACAAACGCGACCAACGTTGTCCGGGCGGTACCCAATCATGCCGGTGCGATCGTGGCGATCATCAACAAAGACACAGACGGATCCGACCAGGCGGAAATTGCCAACGGTGCGGCAGCGACGTGGTATGACGGGTCCAACACCCTGACAGTTACGGTTACCGCCGCAGACGGCGAGACCACAAAGACCTACACTGTCACGGTAACAAAATCCTGATGGGCGGCATCGCCCAAGCCCTGCCCGAATTGCTGATCGATGTCAAAAACTATCTTGACATCACGTGGGACGATTCGGAGACCGATAAAAAGGTCTCTGAATTAATCCAATCCGGTATCGTATACTTGCAATCCAAAATTGGGGACGTTAGCTTTACGGACCCTGGGTTGCCTAGATCCCTGTTGCTGGATTATGTGAGATATATGCGGGATGGGGCGATGGACATTTTTGAAGCAAATTATATGCACATAATCCTAGCAGCAAAACACGACGCCGAGGTGAAGCAATATGCGGAAACAGCCGACGCGACCGAACAGTGATATAAGCCAACAGTACAACAGCGGACTTTTGACGATCTATCAGCTGGAGGACGTAGCCCCGCCTGGGTATGCGCCCAAAATGCAGCCGCGAGAAAAAGTTAAATTGCGCTACGAGGAGCAGCGGCTTGGAATCAATCGACTGTATCTGTCCCGGCAAAATCAAATCGAGATATCCCGCGTGGTGCGCACGATGTGGCGTAAAGAGGTATCCACGCAAGACGTAGCCGTGACGGAAGACGGTAGGCAGTACCGGATTGACACGGTACAGGTAGTACAAAATGTTTGGCCCGCGTCCATGGATCTATCACTTGTAAAGATCGAGCAGGTGTATGATTATGACATGGAATGAGAAAATTATAGCTGCACATTTAGTGGTGACTGATCAGGTGAGCCATTGGGAGCGCCTGAAATCGGACCGCTATTTTGTTTGGCAAGAGGACGGCGCAAATGATTTTGTAGCTGCCGGGCAGCACTGCGAAAAAGCCGTAACCGGCACAACGGATCTATATACAAAACTGGAATTTGATCCCTGGGTGGAGGCTTTTGAGGCGGCGCTGGATGCAGCACCCGACATTGTGTGGGACCGCAACAGCATACAGCACGAGGACGATACCGGATTTACGCACTATGAGTGGGTTTGGGAGGTGTTGGCGTAATGGCTAAAGTAACATTTATGGCGCTGGGAGCCTATGCGCTGCAGCTAGCCCGGTACGCGTCGCAAGTGCGCGGCGGAAAAATGCTGGAGCACGCAGTACATGACGGCGCGGAAATTGTGGCGGATAAAATCCGCGAAAACCTGCAGGCACTGCCGGAAGAATCCTTTCGGACTTTGCGGGAGGGCGAGAGGTTTAACGGACTCCCAGCGTCCCAAAAGGACGATTTGCTACGCGGCTTTGGCCTGACACCGATATCCGCAGACAAGAGTGGATTTTTGCACACAAAGGCCGGATTTGATGGGTATGGCCAACATCCCACTAAAAAATACCCCCGGGGTGTGCCGAATCAGCTGTTGGCTCGCGCCGTGGAAAGCGGATCATCTGTACGAAATAAAACACCGTTTGTCCGGACGGCTGTCGCGGCAACATCAAAAGCCGCTGTACAGGCCATGCAAAGGACGATCGACGAGGAAACCGCAGAAATATTTGGAGGTAAATAAATTATGGAAGCTGGAAGAATTTGTATCGGTTTTGGAATACCGTATGTTGGATTGTACAGCGCGAACGGCGGCAGCCCGACATACAGCAGCGGGCGACGGCTGGCCAGGGGCGTAAGCGTAAGCATTCAGCCCGAGACGTCGGACAACAATGAGTTTCGGGCGGACAATGTCGTGGCGGAAACGCAGGCAGGTGTGTTTACCGGGGGAACCCTGACGCTTACGGTGGACGGACTGTTGCAAGAGTCGGAATGCTTGATTTATGGCATCCCGGAACCGGAGGACTACAGCTACGGGGAGAGCAAGAAGGCCAAGATGCTGAAATACGGGGACGACGCCAATATCCCCTACGTAGGCGTAGGCTTTATCGCGGAATACATGTCCGGCGGTGTAAAAACATATGTACCTGTCATCATCCGCAAAGTGCAGTTTTCGATGTCTGCCATTTCGCACAGCACTGAGGAAAAAACCTACAATTGGCAGAAGCAGGAACTGACCGCTACGATAATGCGGGATGACTCCCCCAATCACGATTGGAAATGGATGGCCGAAGGGCAGCAAACAGAAGCAGAAGCCGAAGAAATCCTAAAAGCTGTTTTAAATGTCACGCCGGAGGAGCCGTAAGATGGAGCAAGTGCTTGTAAAAATCAGAGACCGAGAGTACCCGCTGTGCATGACAGTGCATGCATTTGCCGCTATCGTCGACGCGGGCGGCGGGCTGGAAAAACTTGGAAATTTTTTAAGCGGAAACGGTGACGCTGCGAAAGCGATCGAAAACACGGCCTACGCCCTGGGTACCCTGATCCGGGAGGGCGAGGAAAACAGGAGAATTACGGCGGAATGCTTTGGAGATGGGGACGCAAAACCCAGAAAGGTACCCGGCCCAAAGGACATCTGCAGCTTGCTTACGCCCGCCGAAATTATGCCTCTGCGGGATATTGTGCTGCGGGCAATCTTCAGATCGATGGATCAACAAATGGAAGCGGAGCCCTCAAAAAACGGAGTGAGCACAGAGCCCCAGTAAGGCTCTGTGCATCTCTTTTAATTTTTTGGGGCCTGACCTTTAACATGTCCCGCCGGGAAATCCTGCATACGCGTGTTGGAGACATGTTGGAGCTGATTGATTGCCACGCGATTGTAAACGGCGCGGAGCAAAAACGTATTTGGACATTTGATGAGGCCATAAACCTGAGGTGATATCATGGCGTATAATATCGGACCCAAAATCGGAATCGACGGGGAAGCCGAATTTAGAAAACAGGTTGAACAAATCAATGCCGCCTACAAAACCATGCAGGCAGAAGCGCGCGCGGTAACCGCCGAATTTGATAAAAATGATGATGCCCAGAGGAAGCTAAAGGCTACGTCCGAAATTTTGCAGAAGCAGATCACGGCGCAACGAGAAAAAATCATGCTGTTAGAAGAAGCTGTGCAAAACGCTTCTAAAAAATATGATTCAAACAGCAAAGAAGTGCAGCGACTCGAGGGTGCTTTATATGACGCACAGGCGACCTTGTCTGGCCTGGAGAAAGAACTTGCGGAAGCGGATGGCGGATTGGAGCGCGCGGAAGCTGGAATGTCCGATTTTGCAGACCAAACAGACAACGCCAGCGATGCTGCACTAAACTTTGGTGATGTACTAAAGGCAAACCTGTTATCAGATGCAATTATGTCTGGGCTAAGTAAGCTGGTTGACATAGCAAAAGACTTTGCATCCGGCATGATAACAGCGGCCGCCGAAGTGCAGGCCGAAAATGCGCAATTTACCCAAACATTTGGTGAGATGGAGGACGCGGCCAGATCCAGCTTGCAGGCCGTAGCGGATGAGGCGGGTATTACTGCAACGCGGATGCAGGGCAGCTATACCAAAATCTACGCCTTTGCCAAAACAATGGGCGCAGATTCGGAGCAGGCTTTGGATATTGCAAGCCGTGCTATGCGGGCCGCTGCGGACTCCGCTGCGTATTACGATCGATCGATTGAGGATGTAACCGATACAATTCAAAGTTTTATCAAGGGAAGCTACGAAAATGACGCGGCACTAGGTATATCGGCGACCGAAACAACGCGTAATACCGAGGCTAATAAGCGCTACGCGAAAAGCTTTAATGAATTAAGCGAAGCTCAAAAGGTTGATACCCTGCTGGCCATGGTAGAAGCCGGTAATGCGGCATCCGGTGCGCTGGGACAAGCCGCCCGCGAATCCGACTCCTGGGAGAATGTGACGGGAGAATTGAATGAGGCGCAAAGACAATTGCAGGCCACTTTGGGCAAACCTGTTATGCAGGAGATTATACCAGTCATACAAAAGTTTTCTGCCGCCATGAGTAAGGCAGCAAAAAGCGGAGACCTGGATAGCCTAGCCGAGGGAATCGGCAACACGCTAGGCTGGATAATCGATCATGGCGATACGGTTGTAAACATGCTGGGGTCAATCGCTGCCGGATTTGCGGCGTTTAAGGCCGCACAAAAAGCGGGGGAAATCGCGCAATTGGCACAGCAACTGACCATGATGGGCACGGCATCTACCACAGCGGGCGCGGCGGTTGCAGCATCCGGCGCAGTAGTCGGCGCAACGCCATGGGGCGCAATTGCATCGTTAATTGGCCTGGTTGTCGGCGGCGTTACTATGCTGGCTACATCTATCCAGGGCACAGAGACAGAGCTGGAGCAGGCAACCAACGCGATGGCGGAAGGTATCGACGCCGCGAAAGAAAAATTTGCTGAGTCGCAAACCGAAATCGAAGGTACGGCGTTTGCCGCAGAAGCGTACGCCACCCGTCTGCGGGAATTGGAAGCAGCTGGCTTAAACACTGCGGCGGCACAAAAGGAATATGAGTTAACTGTAGAAGCCCTAAATGAACTCATTCCTGACTTGAATCTCACAATCGATGAGCAGACAGGCCTAATCAACAAAAATATTGATGCGCTGGAGCTGGAGATTGACGCCTGGAAGCGAAATGCGGTAGCGAAAGCGTTGCAGGATAAATATGCCGATGTGCTGAAAGAACAAGGTGAAGCACAGGCGAAGATTGTTGTTGCCCAGGCAAAACAAAACAAGCTGATCGACGAAGGTAAGGCATTACAAAAACGATACAACGAAGAGAAATCAAAGCTAGAGTCGATAAGCAAAAAATTGACCGATGCGGAGGAGAAATTTAATGCGGCGGCGGAATCCGGAGCAGGCAATGTGGATGAATTGGCGGAGACGGTGCTTAATTTGCAGGATCAGTATGATGCCTGTAAAGAAACATTAATGTTTGATCTAGAACCTGCGGTAAAGGAAAACGAAAAGGCGCAAAAATCGCTGTCGAAGGAAATCAAAGACGCCCAAGAAACCGTGGATTCTTACGCCGGAGATATCCAGGAAGCCGAGGACGCCACGCGCCTGTACACAGAGCAAACAAACAAGGGCAAAGACGGGACAAGCAACATGACGTCAAAAATCCAGGAATTGCAAGCACGCCTGGACGAAGTGAGCGAGGCGTATCAGGCGGCCAAAGCTAGTGCGCAAGAAAGCCTGGAATCCCAAATCGGATTGTTTGAAGATATATCGACGCAATGTGATTTAACCATGGATGACATGATTGAATCCTTGCAAGCCCAGACCGTGGCCATGAACAACTACGCGGATAACCTGCAAATCGCGGCGGAACGCGGTATTGATCAAGGGCTATTAAAAAAATTGTCCGACGGATCTGTTGAATCTATGCAGTATCTACAAGTGATTGTCGATGGCGGAGAGGACGCAGTCGAACAGTTAAACGCTGTATTCCGGGATAATCTAAAAGCAACTGATTACGCGTCAGAGCAAATGGCTTTGATGCAAGATAATTTAAACGAGATCTTTGCAGGCATAGCAGCCGACGCGGAAGAATGGGGTCTGCATATCGTCGACGGCCTGGTAGTGGGTATCACGGACAACGCAAACCGGTTTTACAGGGCGATAGACCGGATGGCGTCCACTGGTGCCGGAGGATTTAAGCAGTACTTTACCATCAACTCCCCGTCTGGGTTGATGGAAGAGTTTGGTATGTACATTGATTTGGGCGCGGCAAAGGGCGTTGAAAAATGGGCGTACAAATTTTATGACGCTATGGATGAGTTGGCTGCATACGGCACGCGCAGTTTTGATACCGTGGCAGGCCGTGGCTACAATTTGCGCACGGATCAAATTACGCGTAATGTTAACCTGGGCGGCATGACGGTACAAATTAACGTACCCAACGGCGTCAGCAACCCGCAAGGAATTGCGCAGTACGTAATGGATGAGGTAGACCGGCGTGCATGGAGGAGGGTAAGAGCCTATTATGGATAACTTTTTTATGTTCGCTGGGAGGAGATCGACAGAGTTTGGGTTGGTTGTGGAGCGATTTCCGGGCCAGCCCAAACCGGCCCGGAAGGTGGAGATGATATCCATCCCGGGCCGGAACGGCATGCTGCGTATCGACCAAGGAGCTTATGAAAATGTCACCGTATCATATGAATGTTATTTCAAAGGTGGGCCGAATCAGGCGTCTACCATTTCCGGCTGGCTGTATGCGTTCGGCGGCGGCTATGCTGTTTTGCGGGATACATATCATCCGGATGTATTTCGCATGGCTGCATTTGACAATATGTCGGAGATTGAAAATATTTGGAATCGATACGGGCGGTGCGTGTTGTCCTTTGATTGCAAGCCGCAGATGTGGTCTGATTTGGGCCAAAAACCGGTCGAATTTGATCTACCGATATCCTCCGGCAATTGGTCTTTTAACACGGCGGTTGTCGGTGTGCTGCGCAATCCGTACCCGTTTACGGCAAAACCGCTGATCCGCCTGGAGGGGTACGGCAGCTCCATCGTTACAATCCAAAATGCGGCCGGGAGTTTAAGCTTGCGCTGTGAAACTGGCCCCTATGCCGAAATCGACTGTGAAATGCAAAACATGTTTACAGATGATATAAATGAGAATACAAAACTTGATATCATGACAGACTTTCCTGCGCTTGCGCCCGGGGAAAATATCATCAGCATGTCTCACAAAAGCTACCCCAGCACCGGAGAATATCCGCCGAGACTGATTATCACACCGAGGTGGTGGCACCTATGACGATCAAGGCACCAATCTTATACGATGCCGCAGAAATGGAATTTGCCGACATGGGCATCGGCGTGCTGTCCGATGCGATCAGCTGCATCGTGACAGAGGAAAGGAATGGATTGTATGAGCTATCCATGACATATCCGATGAACGGTGTACATTGCACGGAGCTGGCCGTGGACCGGATCATCTTGGCACCGCCAAACGACACGGCACAGTGGCAACCCTTTAGGATTTATTCCGTCCGTCCGTCGATGGCGGGGACGGTGGCTGTGGATGCCGAGCATATCAGCTATCAGCTAAATCACATTGTTGTGTCGCCATTTGTAGCAGCGGGCGGCATACAAATCGTACTACAGGAATTTAAAGCAAATATGTCTACCACTTGCCCGTTTACGTTTTGGACCGATAAAACTGGCGGCGCAACATATACCCAGATACTGCCAGCGGCAGCCCGCGCCAGGCTGGCGGGAGAAGAGGGCGGGATCCTGGATAAATACGGCGGAGAGTATGAGTGGGATCGATACGCTGTAAAATTGCATGACAGCCGTGGCGCAGATAACGGCGTCGTCGTTGCATACGGGAAAAATCTAACGGATTTACAACAAGAAACTAATATATCGTCAATGTTAACTGGAATATATCCATATTACTATCAAGACGACGAATTAGTTACGCTGCCCGAAAAAGTTGTTGCGGTAAGCCATACGTGCAGTTATCCCAGGATAAAAGCGATTGATCTAACGTCTGAATTTTCTGAAAAACCATCACAGGATGGTTTACGTGAACAAGCCACAAAATATATCAATGCCAACAAGCTGACTGCACCTAAAGTATCTATGCAAGTGGCGTTTGCCCCGCTGTGGGAGACGGAGGAGTACAAAGACATTGCACCGCTGGAGCACGTTGGGCTGTGTGATACTGTGACTGTACGATTTCCGGCGCTGGGTGTGGATGCTAAATCAAAGGTAATCCGCACGGAGTATGATGTGCTTTTAGGACGATATCAATCCATAGAATTGGGCGATGCGCGGCAAAGTTTGGACAATACGATCGCAGGGCTGATCGAAGGGAGGACCGTGAAATGATTGTAACACAATCTATTGATTTGGACTTTTCGGACCTGGGGGAACAAAAACGAGTCTACGCTAAACAATACGACGAAAATACCAGAGATGTCCATATCACGCTGTATGATGGCGGTGTTATGTGGTCGATTCCCGCCGGTACGACTGCGGTTGTCCGGTACCGCAAACCAGATAAAAAAGGTGGAATCTACGACGAGCTGCCTAATGGAGACCCGGCTTGCATCGTAAATACAGGATCCGGGACCGTAAATATCACACTGGCCCCCGAGGTGTTGACATGCCCCGGGGATGTGCTGGTTGATGTGGTTTTGGTGTCCGGCAATGACGCGCTGGCCACCTTTAATTTTGTGGTTAACGTGGAGAGATCGCCATCTGATGGCACAACACCATCAAACAATTATTACAAATATCAAACATTAGCCGATATAAACGAAGCTGTATCCAATGCAGAAAATGCAGCTGAAAACGCAGAGGACGCGGCCAACACCGCACAAATATCCGCGCAAAATGCCGCCAATGCCGCCGACAATGCAGCTGCCGCATTGGCATCAGCTGTTAGATCTGTAAACGGCCGAAAACCGGACTCGTCCGGTAATGTGGATGTAACCGGCGGATCCGGCACAGCTGGCGTAACATCCATCAATGGCCAACGCGGCGCTCTGACTCTGCCGATCTGCGGTAGTGCCATATGCGGGACGTCCGCCGGAGTTGCGGCCAAAGTGGCCGTACTGTCCAGCCAAAATTTTACGCCCGTGGAGGGTGCAATTTTGGGCGTGCGATTTACGGCAACCAACACCGCCGCAAATCCGACCCTGCAGTGCGCCAGTTTTACGGGTCCGATCGCGGACCCGACTGGGGAGTTGGTAGCGCCCGGCAAGATCACTGCCGGATTTCATCTGTTTTTCCGGGGGCCCACTGCCTGGATTTTGATTGGGTCTGCGCCGGATGATGATTATTTGCCCTTGTCCGGCGGCATTTTGACGGGCCCGGTAGGTGGTACCACTGCATCCATGGCGGAGTTAATCGCAAGATCTATTTTTAGACTTGATACCAAGGGATACAGTAAGATTAATGTGCAGAATGACTCGGATGAAAATGATCCGGCGGTAAAACTGGGAGACGATTCTGGGGGCCCCGTCCGCGTGACCGGCGTTAAAACACCGGTGCAGGACAACGATGCGGCCACTAAATCCTACGTGGATGCAAAAATCGGCAGCGGATCCGCCGGGAAGGATGGCGGCTATTATGCTATCAGCGTAACACAGCCGTCCAACGATAAAATGCGGGTAACCCTAACCCCGAGCAAATCGGATATGCCGACCGTGCCTGCGGTGGATATCGATCTGCCTGCCGGTGTAGATGGCCAAGATGGCAAATCTCCAACTGTGACTGTAACCGACATTACAGGTGGGCACCGGATAACCGTTACGGATGCAACTGGTACAAAGACATTCAATGTAATGGATGGTACTCCAGGCGCGCAAGGTGTAGATGGCGGCTATTACACTCCGGTTGTTACGCAAGTAATTACCGGATCAATGCATGTTGCGTTTGTCCCAAGCGACGACAGCATGCCCGTAATACCTCCGGTCGAGATCCCCTTACCGGCAGGCGAGGACGGGGAGGACGGCGTATCCCCAACCGTATCTGTAACCGATATCACAGGCGGACACCGGGTTACCATTACAGATGCAAGCGGCTCAAAAACGTTTGACGTGATGGACGGGGAGGACGGCAGCGGCGGAGGCGGGAGCGTGGATATTGACGACACCCTTACGCAATCAGGCAAGGCGGCAGATGCTAAGGTAGTAGGCGATGCGCTAGCGTCCAAGCTTGATTCGACTGGCGGCGACATACAAACCGTTAATGCAACTGCATCATTAACAGCTGATCCGGGCATTAATGTAGATTTTAACAGTAACCGGATAAAAAATACCGGAGACCCCGTGGAAAACGGGGACGCAGTAAACAAAAAAACGCTGGACCAGGCTATATCTAATGTAGCAGCTGGATCTACCATGATCCCGGACGGGTACTGCAGCACACCGGCGGCGACAGCGGCAAAACTGGATACATTTATCACAGCGTCGGTTACGGACGGTACGCCGGTGATGGTTAATTTTGTGCACCAAAATACCGCCGAAAACCCGACACTGACGGTAAATGGCGTAACCGCCCCCATACTGGGGATGGACGCGCAACCCATCGCGGCAGCGGCGCTGACTGCTGGGCTGCACACGTTTATTTACTACACGCGGTATCCGGGTTGGG
>ENA-ORML01000140-ORML01000140.1-human-gut-metagenome-genome-assembly--contig:-NODE-140-length-92958-cov-8.350828_pt1 | contig 92958 bp, 89 predicted proteins | sample MGYA00242103_ERZ508995 | MGnify/ENA primary metagenome ERZ508995 (study PRJEB26280, sample SAMEA2338702) | human gut metagenome | biome: human gut; feature: human-associated habitat; material: faeces... | reverse complement strand
TATCCAGAACATTTTCGGTTTGGTTGTAAGGATACGGCTTATAGAAAAATGGGGTGAAAATGTCTCCCAGTGGTCCTCTCTTCATGAAGTCGTCCACGTAATCTTTTAATAACGCAAATTCTTCTGGTTCATATCTCAATACTCTGTCTCCTTTAATTTCACAACTGCAACCTTATTTCATAAAGGCATCCACATTCCTACTTAACGGCTTTTGGTCTTATGTTGGGGTCTCACTGCTTTCATAGAATGCTCACCACAGTTTTGTAAATTATTCTGTAACCGCCCACTCTCTCCAACTGACAATAAGTTATTTTCCAAACAAAAAGCCGTATATTTTCCGAATCCCTGCATGTATTTTAATTCGCTCATATCTATTTCTCTCAAATGATTCCATATGGCCAGACTCGCCTCTTTTGTTACCTCCACAATCTGATATTCCTCTTCCAGGAGCTGGAACAATTTTTGATTTGTCATACATTCTGTTTCGGAAATAGTTTCCCTTTTATAGCTAAACGGATCAAAGAATTCCATTTCGTTGTCGTCACTCTTAATACACACTAAATAAGCCGGATTTCCTTCATGATCCTCTTTCACAAGAATATAATATAGTTCAAGCACATAACAGATACCTTCTTCTCTGCGTCTGTCTATTGCCTCATTCAATCTCTCTACGGATATCACGGGCCATTGTTCCAGCGCTTCTATTACTTCCCTCATCGGTTCCCTATCTATATAGAAACGTATATCACTAAGGTGTTCTCTCCAATATTCCGCCAATTCATGGCGTTTTTCTGGTGTTTTTATTTGTTGGTATATTCTGCGGACTACATCAGATTCAGACTCCCCGGCATGACGGATACGCTGCTATTCCATGTCGCTTATGGACTTCACAGCCTTACACATATCCCAAGCTAAAGTTTTCAACGAATCAAGCACGATACCATTTCTAAGGTTACCAAATTCGTCCAAACTGTCTAATACACCGTAGATTAAATCATATGTCTCCCTGTCCGTTGCTTCTTTACTTTTATCCAGCAAAAAGTTAAAAAGTTCTATCCTCGTATCCGCAAGTTTCAGTGAATCCAGCACATCGCCTTTAGGTACATAGGTAAAATCAAGGAAAGCATTTTCAACTGGAATTTTCTCAAAGAGACCTTTTACCTTTTTCTTTAGCTGTTCAAAATCCTCCTGCTCATATCGCATAAATATATCCCCTTTCATTGGGGGGCCGGTCCGGACTGGCTTTGCCAGTCCTCTGCAAGATACGGATTTTGCCGTACAAAATCCACTTGTTAGGGGGAATCCCCCTAATACCCCCGTATCAGCCTCATAATGCTGATATCACCCACACATTTCTGCTATCATATCCGCTCAAAATGAGCTGAAATCTGATATCAGAAAAGGGAAACTGACAGCAGTTTCCCCACAACTCACATATTAACCTGCTATCAGCTCCAATTATCTGATAGCAGCCTATATAAAATATGATATCACCAAAGCCGTTTAGATATCAATATTTTGAGGTTCCTGCTATCAGTCACGGATAACTGATAGCAGGATTTTTACCCCACACATGATACCAGATTCCTGTTCCTGATAGCATAATTGCCTAATATACTGTTCTTTCCACTGTTTTCCCAATCCAATCTGGATTTCTGTTCTATATTAAATTAAGATTCTGTATCTCTGTCACTGGTGATTGTCATAAAATCTTTCCAACGCTTTTTCGAAAGCTCCAATGCCAGAAAAGAAGCTTCCAATACTCAAATCTTCAAAGAGATATGGCATAGCTCGATATAATTCTTCAAAGATACTGGTTAAGACATTTACAACGATTGAATTTCCTGCTTGCTTATACGCCTGGCTATTGCTGATTCCGGCCTCCTGCACCTTCTGATAATCTTCGTCATCGAATCCCATCAAACGGAAGCATTCCAAAGGTGTCAGCCGTCTGATGCGGAGGATTGACTCCAAACAGCATATCGAACTTCCCTGTGCTGTAATTGTAGGACAAATGGTCCCATTCCCCTGCACCCTTCCTCGCTTTCCGCTGGCGTTCGGATACGAAAGATTTGCAATTCCACTTTTTATGCATTCCTCATAACCTTTCTCTGTATCCTGTCGTACCAAAATAATATTATCTTTCTGTACCGTGGTAACGGCATAACTGACCTTTGATGACCCACTCAGCTCTAGCCTTTGTTCAACCTTTCCTGTATCATTATAACGTCCACGGATAGCGCCCACTTCCAAAACCTTTGTCTGGTCATGGCTTGCAAGTTGGGTATTTGCAACCCCCATCCCTGATAATATAGCACTCTGTTGGGAATTTCCAATACTTCCGACTACTGCAATATTATTTCTGCTGGAACCGCTTGCCGTCAATGTAGGATTAGAACCAACTGCAGAATATACTCTGCCTGTCTGCGGATCACCCAAATGTGCCTGTATCTGCCCAACCTTATGCAATTTAGATTCCCACTGTTTTAGTTCCTCTTCTCCTGGCATATATAACAGTGCTTTCCGTTTATCTAAATCTGTTATCAGATTCTTCACCTTATCATCTGACAGATAATACTTTTCCTCCACCTCATTTTCAAGGATATCCATCAGCCGCCTTTCACTTTCCACTGGTCCCGGAAATACAAATTTTCCATTATCGTATTCCTTTTTGATCAGAATGAGATAAACACGCTCCCGATTTTGCGGTATTCCGTAATGTTTGGCATTTAAAACCTTCCAATAGGTGTTATAGCCATATTCTTGTAATTCCTGCTCAAATAAGCGAAAGGTACTATTAAGGAACCTTGTCTGAACAATATTTTTCACATTTTCATAGATTCCAAATTGGGGCTTCACACTCCGAATCACTCTAAGCCACTCCACCAAAAGTGAGGACCTTGTTTTATCCAGGTTCTTCGAGCCGCATTTTTCACAAAAATCTCGTTTGCTCCAATGTACCTGCAATGGATTCACCTCATGCCCACAATCCCTGCACTTCCAGACGGAACCGGCCATTTTTCCGCTCAGGCTGAAATCCTGACACGGGCTTCCACCGCAGATAAAACTGAAATAAGGTAGCTTTGTTTCATCGACTTTTGTAATATCTCCGAGGTTTGCTCTCTCGTCAACCCCATGGATAGCGCAATAACTTTTTACCGCATATTTATCAAACTCACAAAAATTTATTAATTTATAATCCAAATCCCTTCTTAGAGGGTGTAGCTACACATATTACCCGGGATTACCTCTTACCTCCTTTCAATTGTTTGAGTGTAATTAGTTACCGAATAAGTTAATAGCTACTGTTACAAATTAAATTTTCATGTCTTGAACTCTTTATTGGATTGGGCTTGACCACCCCCTTTCATAAAATTATTTTCATCTATCTCGCTGTATGTTTCATCTTTTTCTCTATCTGAACTGTTGCCGGCTGTAACGTAAGATTATGTGCATCAAACTGGTATACCAAATCTGAAACATGCAAGGGAGTCCGTCCATATAGTCCATCTTCCTTACTCTTCATCTTTACTGCCTCCTGTAATTTCTCCAAATTGTGATCATTCTTAGAACATACCAGAATATTATCATTTGAAATTGGGATTACAAACAAATCCCCACCAAGCCGCTGCGCAATTTGACATAAGCCTTCCGGATAAAACATCATCCCAATCCCATTTTCTCCGGATATACTATAAATCCCGTATGTGTCTGGCAGAAGCTTCTCATAGGTTCCCAAGCCCCGGAAAACGGCATCCTTACTTGTATCTAAGACTGTCTGTAAACGCTCACTTACATCAAAATATTTGGCTTTATCAAATAATTCCTGCTCAGTAAGTCCCCACTGTTCCAAATGCTTCTTACACACTGGCCTTATAAAATCGTAAGGCCAATTTTCACCATCCTCTTTGCAGACCTCATAAACTTCATCATAAAATTTGAAATACACAGCGATATCCCCAATTGAAATATAAGGTATCCCCTTCTCTTCCAGTTTTTCTGCTGACTTCTCCAGATTTGTTGCCCATATAGTAACATTGTCCAGCTTTTCAATTTCTTCAACCAGATGTACCCGTTCAAAGTATTCGCAAATTGTTTTTGCCTGATCCGACAACTCATACCTACAGCACTGGTCATACAGATACCATAGTGATAACGATTGGCTGCACATGAATCCTCCAGAGGTTTCAACGGCGATTTCCTCATTGGCTGTCCCTTCGGCTATTACAACTAACTGTTTACTGGTCCCATCTAACTGACGATTAAGTTCTAAGTATAAATTCTGTTTATAATCCTCATATGTCATTCACACATCACCTTTTCCCGTTCTCTGATCGTCAACAGTTTACCGTCCGATGGGGAATAGTGAAAACCATGACTCGAAACTGCATAACCGGACAGGCTGCGGCGTACCTGATGATTCCCGTTTTTGTGGATTTCTTCAATGGAGAATCCCGGTGTCAGCGCTCCCATCGTATCAGGCAGGACATAGGCTTCTCTTTCGGTATACGGAAGGATATAAAAGCTGTCGGGCATAAGCTGCTGCAGTTCTCCAAGGACATCCCAATATAATACGGTTGCAGCCCCTCCTGGTCCGGTAACAACATATCCAAGTGCATCCTCTGCCTCCCCATCATTCAGGATATCAGGAATTCCTTCTATCATGTTTGCAATCTTATCATGCAGAGGATAAATCCTGCTCTCCATGGAAACAAGGGAATGTTCCCGCACAAAATTGTGAAGTTCTCCCTTTCTCATATTCCATTTTTTTAAATGACTATTTGTTACCTCGGTTTGATAATAACGGCCGTCTCCCAGCGGAGCGTAAAACATATAGTAAAACGCTACATCTCCCATGACGAGATAAGGCATATCATTATTTTTCAGTGCATCTAAGTCGAGCCTATGGTTTGCAGCGTAAATCCCCACGTTTTCCGGTTGTTCCAACTGATTTACTGCTATCTGCAGATTTTCCGTCTGTGCAGCGGAAAAAACTTCAATTGCCCTGTCCGCCAATTCCTCTTCCCAAAAGTTTAGCATCTCTGCTCTAAGAAATGCCTCCCTCATGGAAATGACAGGGCAATATCTTCCTTTTTGTTCAAATGACATTGTAATCCCCTCGGTTGGAAGCCCTTTTGCCACAATCCTCACATTCCCCCTGATATGGGAATCTTCCAAAGCAGCCTGAACGCATTGCTGATAAGCGCTACAAAATTGTTTATATAATTTAAGATTCATATTCTTACTCTCCTTTAAAATTAATAAAAAAACAGGTACTTTCCGAATCGCTCTGAAAAGTTACCTGCCCTGTTTTTTATTCATTTGTGGTTTCTGCCGCACCCGTTGGCTTGTCTTGCGGACTTCATCCGTTTTCCGACTATAAGCATAAATGAAATCAGATAAATCCTTCTCTCTCTGCTGATAACCGTTTTGCTTTGCATTATAGAGGGTTTCTTGAATCCATTTTTTTCCTTCCCTATTTTCTTTTGATAACACCACACATTGATTAATACTTGTAGGAAACAGTATCAGATTTCCTCCCAGCTTATCCGTCAATTCACGTATTTTGTCTTTGTACAGCATAGCAGACGCGCCCCAATAAAAACCATCTGTTGTCATGATTAAAATATTTCTCTTATCTGGTTCTGTCCCAAACGGTTCTATGCGAATGGCTCTTTGGTTTTCCGGGTTTTGTAGCGACCATTGATACAGCGTATGAAAATCCATGTCAAACTCATTCAACAGGTCCGCCGTCACTTTCAGGTTAAGATGTAGATCCTCAAGCAGACTATCCGTTGAATGGTAAATAATCCTTAATACGATTGCAAGATCGCCGTCCCCATATAACTCATGTGGAATCTCCTCTAATAACTTTTGATTCCTTTTCGCATTCACTAATGTCGGAACCACCATATTGGGTGATATGACTCCCATATCCCGAAATGCTATCTCAGTGTTCCTTTCGTCCCGCAGAAAATGCCCAATTAAATCACTTGCCACCTTCCACATGGGTTCCTCCAATTCTGTATGCCGGTTGAATGCCACAAAAGGAAATATCATGGAGTCTGATATTTGCGGACACCCCTTCACCATCAACGTACAGCCATCTGATATATGGGGCGGCAAAACTGCCTCCCACTCTAATCCCAGTTTTTTCAAAATGACGTTTATTTCATGGGTGAAGGATTTATAAAATTCCATCTTCTGTTCTAAAATTACTGCATATCTGCTCTTTGCCAAACTACTCTCCTATCTTCCACGCTTTTTTGTTTCTTTTGGTACATCGGAAATCATGCGAAACTGTTCTGTCCTGCAGTTAAAATGATATAAATTTTCGGACAGTGACATTTCACTTTTTGCAACCGTCCCATTGCTGTCATGCAGCGCATTCGCTATGCACCGGACACCGCCGCTATCTAAAAGCGGCATTGCAAGAAATTGGTCAATACTTATTGGGACCAGCAAGATATCATTTCCAAGTGTGTCTGCCAGTTCGCGCATTCTTTCTTTATATAGAATGGAGGCTGCCCCCAAATGCTGCCCCGTATTTGTTACTACATAAAAGGGTGGTAATTTCTTTTCTTCTCCCTCATAAATCGCCGTTTCATCCAACAATTTATATAGTTCAACCATCTGGACAGATTCAATATTTCTGGGGTTATCCAATGATTTCTGATAGAGTTCATCAAAACTCAGCTCCCACTCCTCTAATATGTCATCCGTAACGATTAGGTTTAGGTTGATTCCCCCAAGCGATTGATATACAACCTGTAGGACGATTGCAAGGTTTTCAAACATTGAATGAGGAATCTGCTCCAACCAATCCGCATTTTCTTTTACATTCGCAAATGTGGGAATCACCATGTCTGGACTAAAAACCCGCATATCCTCCAGTGCGCATCTAGTCATTCTATCGTCAAAAAATTCCTGTGTTGCCTCACGTGCGGCAACGCCCCACGGCGCACCTTGTAAAAACCTCTGATAATACTCATATATAGAAATAGGTGGCAAGTCAACATGACCGCCGCCACGGATAACCACCATAGCGCCCTCCGGTTCTTCCCCAATAAATGGGCTGGCCCTCCATGTAACCCCCAGTAATTTCAGATTATAGCTGATTTCATGAGTAAAATACTTGATAAATTCTTCGTAATCCATTCGTCTGCCTCCTTATGGTTATGACCTTACCTGCCATGCCTCTTACTGGCCACTTCTTTTTTATGATTCACAGGCTCGTGGGTTTCCTGTTCTATAGACAGCATCTCTTTTATATTATCCTTAAACCTGCATAGCTTGCCATTATCATATGTATAAACATGGTCTGACAATGATAAACGTGTCTCCGTGTTCTCAATATCCTCCCGGATTTTTGTCTGTACCCATGTTTCCTGTACCCGCCCTGCCGGAACCAGGGCTACTTTCTGCTCTGAATATGGCACGATTATAACCTGGTCATTAAAAGCCTCTTCAAATTGCCGCAGAACTCTCGGGTAAAATGTTACCCCCGCTCCGTTCAACCCATAAAGATCATATGGCTCGTTACAGAGGTCTTCTGACTTCGCTATCACTGGAATGTGCCCAAACTTTTGTGGTGATTCCACCCAGTTAAAGGCACAAGCGCCAATTTCCTGTGAATCGCTTTGTTTTACTAAATCAAAAAATTCTTCTACAGAATAATTCCATTTCCGAAGATGTTCCTCACATACAATGCTTTCCATCGTGCCACCATAACGCATTTCATAGTTAAACCGAAAATAAATTGCCATATCATCCATGACAAGGAATGGTATCCTGGATTTTTTCAGTGTTTCCTTACTTTTTTTAAGATTTACTGCATATGCAAGTACATTTTCTATACATTCTACCTGTTTCCTCTCCACCATCCCAAAAGACAGAAAACACTCGAAAACCTGTCGTGCAATTTCTGCCGTAGGACAGTGACTCCTGCTTTGTTCCGAATAGATTTCCTCCATATCGACACAATGGCACATTCGATCACCTAAATCCAGAGTGACTTTTTCAACGGATAACCCTTCTCCTATGACAGATGGCCGAACTCCACTATATCCACGCTGTCTTAAAAAGATTGATAGTTCCAGTAAACATGCCTTTTTAAAACGGTCATATTTAGTTAGTTCCATCACCAACACCTGCCTATCTTATTTTCTGCTTTTCTATTTTGGGTTTGATTGCAGTAACCAGACTTTTTTTCACCGTATCATACTTAAAAACATGTCCAGAGAGGGCATGACGCCCCTCTCCGGTTGCCTCCTTCACCTCGTTCTGGAATTGCAGTTCCTTCTCCACTTCTGATATATCCTTCACCTCAGATGTCTGTATATAGGCAGCAAAGCCATCGTCCGGGATAATCACCATGTCGTCCCCCAGCTTTTTACGAACCTCCTCCATTACTTTTGGATAGAAAACAGCGCCAAATCCATTCTGCCCATAGACGTGATAAACCTGTCGTGCCTTCTCCTGTATATCTTCTGCTGGTCTTAATATGATGGATGGGTCATTTTCTAATGATTCCTTTACATCATCATACAGATTTATAATTTCTGTACCAATTTCCTCTGGCTCTTTATATCTGACCTTTTCAAATAGTTCTACAACATTTATTCCCCACTGTTTCAAATGGTCTTCCGTAACATCTTTGCAATAGAACCTATCTTCCATCTCATAGACAAACTGAAAGGTGACCGCCATATCCCGATAGGGCATATACGCAATGTGATTCTCCTCCAGCTTCTCCCAATACTTAGATAAATTCATTGGGTAGATCATGACATTATCAATCTGCTCCAACTGTTCGCAGGCAATCCGCTCTGATATATCATACAAGTTCAGAAGATATTGGACTGCCTCATCAATCTTGTAAGCGGCAGTCGTATAACAGTTGAAATATACTACTTCCATTGATGTGCTGGGGCATATTGACACGCCGTCACCTTTTATCATAATGGATTCAAAGGGAGTTCCTTCTGCTATCAATTCCATTTCTTCCCCTTTTCCCCTCTGTTCTAGCTGCTCCTGAAATTCTTCAATAAAATCCTCCCGGACTTCATCATATGCATGTTCTTCATAATAATCTCGCATCCTTGCTCTCCTCTCTGCCGTTTACAAGTGTTAATCCTGCCAGATTTTAAAACCCTTTTACCACACTGCATTTCCGGAGTGGTGGATTGACCACTAAAGATTTACTTTTTAGCTTATAATGCAGGATAGTCCCTGACAAAGCATGATTTTTAAATTCACTGAAACTCCTCTGTCTTTCAAGACCCATTTTAATGTCAGTAAGTGTATATTGGTCTGCGGCATAAATGCGCGTCTGGTCCGTTGTAATTGGCAGAAGATACAGATCTGTATTTACCCCTTCTGCAAATTCATCCAGCGTGTTTTTATAAAGCATGCCAGCAGCACCTCCCGGACCAGTCAAAATCCAGGCACTCGCCCTCTCATTCGGAATCTTTCTCCTTCCCAGCGTATCATCCGTTCCCAAAGCCTCCTGTATCGCTGCCGTGACTGCTTGTATTTTTACATCATATTGTGCAAAAGAAATATCTGCTACACATTCCATTAGGTCATCCACATGCATTCCCCACCGTTTCAGGTCTTCCGCTTCCACTGGCATTTCATACACAATTCTGCCATTTCCACTATTTTCTTTTGCGTGGAATCTATAATAAATACACATATCTCCAAGCCTGGTATAAGGCAGTTCCAGTTCCTCCAGCTTTCTTTCATATTTATTTGCCACTGCACAAAATTTAACAAAAAGCGGACGCTTGATAATGTCCATTTTCAGTCTGATTCTCCCAGACTCCGCTTCCTGGAATTCCTGCAATGTCTCCAATGCCAGTATTCTTGCCGGAAGCATTTCATACTGGTTTCTCAAATACAGCTCCTCTATGCTGACCAAAGGACAGTATGCACCTTCCCTCTGAAAATCCAGGGTGACAGACTCCCCCGGCAAACCGTCCAGCACCAGATTTAGTGCCCCCGATGTCCTGCTCTGCTCCATCAAATCAATCAACTGATAGATAAATTCTTCTTTAAAATTAAAATAATCCATATTACCTCTTTTCTATTGGAATTATACAATCGCCTGTTTCCGCACCACATTCCTGCTTCTTTCCAAATATTGAACTATTGCTTTTCTCCTTTCTTTAACAAGGAATTCATTCCAGTCTTTCCCATGCGGTGGAAACCGGACTTTTACACGATAACCCATTTCCCTATATTTTTCGCGGCATGCTGCCGCTGCTCTTCGCCCCGCTTTATCGTTGTCAAGATACAGGCTGACTAACTTAATCTGGGGGTTTTCTAACAGAAACCGTTCTAATGCTCCGTCCCAGGTTGTTCCCAATGCCAGCTTGTTTGACTGTCCGTCTCGTTTGTAATCCATGTAGGACATTAAATCAATAGCCGCCTCAAATACCTTGACTTCTTTGTTTTTCCTGTTTCGCACGGTAAATCCATAGGTTTTGTCATTATTGTCTACATCTCCTTTAAACGGCTTTCCATAATTGTCAATCGTCCCTCTCATGCTGGCAAAACGGGCGGTTCCAAATGAATCCCTGCCAATGAAAACCACGTTATGGTATCTGCGTGTTTCATAGATTAGTTTCTTTTTTACAAACCAGTCCACCACTTCTTTGCTCAAGCAACGTGTTTTCAACAGATAAGCATATAAACGCCGGTAATTATCGTTTGCCTCTGGAAGTACAAATTCCCCCTTCTCTTCTGGTTCTGTCTCTTGCTCCGCCTTTCTGCATTCATGTTTTTTTCTATATGTATCACTTTTAAATGCTTTATCTACGTATCCATAACCAGCTTCATCAAGCAGATAAATGACAGATTCCCGAAAATCCATTCCACAAAACTGTCTCAAAAATTCTATAGTATCTCCACTATGACCTTCCATACCTTGTGGAACTGAAAAACGCAGCCAGGTCCTCCTGTTTTTTATCCTGATAGAATCATGTTCCTTCAACGTATAATAATTGCCGACTCTTTTTGTAGTAAACCCTTGACGTTCAGCTATGGATACCAGATCTACACTCCTTGCTATATCCAATTCTTCATCCGAAAATTTTATATTGCCACCTCCTGGACCAGAATCTTATTCCATAAACTTCATATCCAAGTAATTCCTGGCTTCTGGAAAGTCCCTTTCAAATTCCTGCAGATAGTTTCTGCAGGCACTTCCGTCTTTTGCCAGATAGCAAAACTCCCGTAAACTCATTCGCTTAAACATCTGGGGTTGGTTGCACCACCTCGACAGGTTCACATACATCCCCCTATAAGGAGACTCCCTGTATTTTTCATATCTCATAATATACGGGTAGGCTCGCAGCCCCATCAATATTCTTATGCGCTCAAATGTTTGCAGAAGATCCTGCCGCCAGAATAATCGGTCGTATTTCCCCATTTCATCAAATCCGGTCAAAACATAAAATTTCACTCTCTTTGATTCCTGAAATACGTTATTTATGACCTGCATCTTCTCAACAATCACTTTTGTATCCTTGATATTGTCAAATGCAAAGATTAAATCTCCATCCAGCCTGCAAGCTGTCAGTTCCTCAGCTTTCTGCCGAGTGATGAGCCGGATATCCAAACCTTGCCGAAACTGTATCGGACGGTCCGTTTCCCGTAGCTGTCCCAACAATGTGTGCCACTCCTTACATGCCAGAAAATTATCGTCCAGCAGGCAGATTTTCTTTTTCTTTGGGCTATAAAATTCAGTTATAGGGCTTGCAGGAACTGATGCAGTCTTATTGCGGTTTATACAAAAAGGGCATTGCCTAAAGCATCCCCTTGTCAGAAAACCTATGGAATAATCCCGATAATACTTGAATTTCTTACTTCGTTTCCCGTCTTCGCCCTGGTCTGCAAGCCAATTTTCGTACAGACTGTAATCAGGCATGGCATGTTCTATTTCATAAGGCAATTCCGGGGCCCGGTCTGCATAGAATCCAGTTCCACCGTATCTGACATGCTCCATCGTAAGAACTTCCTCTGGGCATCTTGTCTCTGTAAAAACCTTTGAAAGATACACCCGTCCAAACTCCTTTACTCTGGAATAATCAGTCAACAATTCTACCTGGTCACCCATCTGCTTATGATATGAGCTGATTTTCATGCATGCCAAGTTTGGCATGCGATGTCTGTTTTTTTCCAGTAAATCAGCATCAATAATTCCGATTTTTACATTCATCACCCCTTTATCTTAAATCTTTTACCCATCTCTGTTTCTTGCATTGCGGTGCAGTTGTGTTTCTCCGCCTGGAAGGTGTATCCCAGGAACCGCCGCCCGTTCTTTTAATGTCGCATCTCCAGCCAGCAGCCAGCAGGTATATCCCGGATTCCGAGTCCAAAATATAAGTAATGATTCTCTCATACCCCATCTCCTTTGCAATCCGGGCCGCCCTGCCATACAAAAAGCTGCAGGCATTGGCTGTACCATCCGTACAACAGCGTGTCACTTCTATTGTCTTTCCATCGTCTAAATGCCTGGATACCGGTCTTCCGCACTGTATTACACCACATATTCTGCCATGTTCGGTACATGCGATACGGAATTTATTCCGGTACACGGGGCTATGGTGCCTGTGATTTTGTGCGACATATTCATTTGCCGCCTTTAACTCAATCGGTACTGCCTTCATTCACTTTTTCTATATAATTTAGTTCCGGTTGGAACGTAAACCTCCTGTTGTTGATTCATTGTTTTAGTCTGGTCCCATGTCCATAAAATCTGCGAGACATAACTGCCCCTCAACATTTTTGTCCTCCATCCACCACCTGAACACGTCCTCTCCGTTCTTCCACTTCGTAGGTTTCCCCGCTGAATGGATTGCCACCAGCATTTTATCAAACGCCCGGATATAAGCTGCCTTGTACTTTGGGAAGTCTGCAAATTCTTTGTAACGGTTCTTGCCGGCCATCGGACACCCAACACAGCCAACTCTCTTATAGCCCATATCATAAAGCGGATTATACGGCATATGGTTGGATCGGATATAATCCCAGATGTCCTTATGCTTCCAATCAATGATAGGGTTTGACACTACCCGGCCACGGATTGCACACCGCTCGACAACTAACCGCTTATCATCATTATCGTTCATCAGGGTGATCCTGTTCTCGACCTTTCGGGCTGCCGCTTCCAACTGTCCTCTCTTAGACCGTTTATTGCTCTCGTCCCAGCGCACACCTGTAGAAACCAGCCTGTCTGGTGTTGTGTTTTCTTTCAGAATTTCACAACAGTAGCGCTGCATCCTGGTGGGCGGCATCTTCTTTTTAACAATCAACTGCCACATGCTTAGTGGCGGCATATGGATATAACATGGGATTCCCATTTCTTTTAAACGTTGAAATTTCTCCCTGATGTAATATACTGTATCGGGAGCATCGACCGTTGTGTGAGAATTGTGGGCCTCAAATTCAACTCCTGACCGGATAAATAAATCCAGAAGTACATCTGAATCCTTCCCCCCGCTGTAAGTACAGATTACGGGGGCATCATAGTACCTCTTTGACATTTCACTTGCTAATTTGATTCGTTCAATACTCTTCGCCTCTAAATCCAATAAAATCCGAAGAGACTATCGTTTTACATGGCCACAACTCCTTATCCCTCCTTTTGCATTTCAATTTCGATTTTTATAAAGGAATCCAGAAACCTTTTTACTTGAGGGATAGCTGTTCTCGTATTCTGTCTTGTTACATAGCGTGCTCTCCAATTCTGTTACCTGTGGCTGCCTGCATTTTTCCTAATAGGTATTGTCTCCTTCCAGGGTTTCATTTCCTGAACCTTATGGATTCTCTCACATATGTCAGATATTCTTTCATACTCTGTGTCCGACTTATCCAATATCTCTAGCAGCTCCTTAAAATACTCCGCAGCTTCTCCGCAGCCTTTGGAGCTTGCCAGCCACTGATATACTTCTCTGACCCTGGTCTCTGGTGTCTTTTTTAAATCTTTCGCATCCATACACCCAAAAGTCCCAAGGTCATTTACCAGCCTATTCACATCTTCTGCCAAACGCTGAATATAATCACTTGCTTTATCTTCCATAAATTATCATTACCCTTTCTCACATTTTCAGATTTATGGTTTTCATTCCTTATGCCGCCGTTTAATCCTCTCTTTAATTTCCTGGCGCATTTTTCTTGTATTATTACTGGGTACAGCGATTGCCGCCGCTTCATCAATGGTCAGATGCTCATATAGAAATGCTTCTTTTATGGTTCTCATCTGATAACAGTCAAAGTGTTCTTTGGCATACACTGCTACCTGGTCATAAGTAAGACCATATTGAAATCCGGATAAGATTTCCTCGATTTGGTCTTCATCGAACCGGTTATCCGTAGCCAGTTCCATTTCCTGAACGCTCCTTCCCAAATAAAACCCGTAAAACACTAATTCCATTTGTCTATAATTGTGTTTTCCATCTGCTACAATCTGTATCTTCTGGATATCCAGCTTTCTTTCCAGTGCCAAGGCAATTGCCCGGACTTCCTCCGAGCCGTCCGAATCATGCACAAGACTAATAAGACTATCCAAATCTATACCCATCAAATACGCTTTGCGCAAAGCATTTATTTTGTTACTATATCCTCCAACCTCCATGATCTTCTTCACCAACTCATAGGGTATCTGGTCAGCGTATAACGCCTCCTCCGCTATTCGAAGGTTTTCATTTGACAAGAAGACCTCATTTTTCAGGGTATCCAAAGTTTTGTTTTTATCGTCCATGTCACTCCTCCTCTGGTATAGAAAAAGAGGAAGATTCAGCGTCTCCCTCTTTTTGTGACTATTTATTTATTTTTGTCCAAACTGTTAATCCGGTATCTGCGGCGAAATATGCCAATCTGTCCACAGATTTCCTTTGATTGTCAGGTCATCCGTTAAATTCAGGGATAACATACCTGATGGCGTCCATGCATCAATCAGCCATGTATAAGGTGTATATTTGCCGTCGGGTATCCAAATCGGCGTGAAATGTGTCCTCCGTTTAAAAGTGCTATACTGATTTTTCTTAAATTCAAATTTTGACTGTAAGCCCCCTGACATTCGGTCCAATAAACGCCAATATTTTTTATATTGAAATTCCGGAAAATAGGTTACTGCATTTTGGGCTCCAGTAACAGCACTGGACTGATTTGTACTGACATTGCTGCTGATAGATTCATTAAATCCGTAACCACTCTTTAGTGTTTTTCCGCTGGCCGTGGGCGATTTACCATCTGGCTGTACACGCATTGTTGCGTTCATACTTGCGTGATATCTATCAATATTGAACTTCCACCAGCCATGATCGCACCAGTAGCCATCATCATCATCGTCACCACTATGCCATACCCAGTAAGAATACCAATACGGCCGCCAAATACTCCAGTCAGCAGACGTTTGCTGACTCTTTGATGGAACTGCCGGTCTCTTATAACTGTCATTGCGGTCGTCTGCAACCGGATTCGGTGGGGGATTTTTATCCAGATTTACAATCTTAACGCGTATGGTCCCTTTGTCTGTACGTCCGCCGCCTTTTACTGTAACCGGAATTTCCATAGTCTGCTCCGTTGACGGTGTTGTCCACCGGACCCATGCAATCTGACTGCCGCCCTCTGGGTAATATACGTTGTCCACCTTATAAGTTTTTCCCTTTATTTTAAATGTCACAGATACCTTATGATCCGGGTCACTTTGTCCGCCACTCACACGAATACTGGTAATAACCTCCGTATTAGTGCGGTATTCATAATCAAAGGTCGTAACTTCTGGTGACGGTTCTGGCAGTTCTCCATTAAAACGTACAATTCCAAGCCCCAGAGAAGTTTTGATTTCCTGATGCGAACGAAGCCCATTAGTGGGACCGTTCCACGCAGGGTATCCCAAATCAGATTTTTCAAGAAACATTGCAAGGGGCAAATTCTGGAAAGTGACTGAACGCAGCCAGGCATATACCACCCCGCCTGCCACTTCATCATATAATGCTGCTTCGGTTGCTGTCATGGCAACTCTTACTCCCTGCAATGTCACATAAGCAATCGGCTCTATCATGATTCTGTATTCACCGCTGATAAGTACATTAAAATCTATTCCCATATAGCCTGCTATCCCACGTACCGTCTGCTCGTCCGTAAAGTACCGCTTAATCTCCGCAATACTTGCCGGTCCCAAACTTTGGGAACTTATGATTTTAGGTAGTCTCTGTGCTGGTCTTATATACTGGTATCTTGAACCGGAAATGCCAATTCCATGGCCTGACGTATAAGACATTTTGCTCACTTTCCCAAAATGCAGTCTGATATCAGATGGGTTTTTATTGGTAAGGTCAATGGGCGTACCTACTACTTTATGGTCGCTTGTACTTATCACTGACACACGTACCCCTTCATCACCTGGGGACCAAAAATTTTCCGAAGAACCTTGTCCCATGCTGCCGCCTCCGCCGTCCACATTACCTTCCCCTGCTGCATAGGTCGGAACCGACATGATTAAAAAACATAGGCTGAATACAATCCCCGCCAGCCATCTTATTCTGCTTTTCAAATGTTCTCCTTTCCAATGAAAAAGCACAGCCATAAATAGCTGTGCTAAACAATAGATCCTGTTTCCATATAGTTAATCCATTACCCCGATTTTATTACCGTTCTCATAAATGTTGCTGTCTTCAATACCTTCCCCTTCCCCGATATCGTCAATCCAGCCAAAGCCTGGGGCATATATTTTTCCTTCCTGTGACTCACCTTCTGGTGCAGCGCCGGGAACCGTATCTGTCTCCGGCTGTTGTACTTCATCATGGTTTTCCGGCACCGGCTCACCCTCAACACGCTCCCCATCTGGTTTCTGACTAGGATTTTTCAATGCTCCTTGATCTGGTGTTTCGGGTTTTGTTACTCTGGGCTGGATATTCTGCACGGGTTGCCCGTTATCCTGAACGTCCTCTCTTCCTTCCTCCGCTTCTGTCTGTCCCTCCGAAGTTTCCGGCTCCTCCTGCGATTCTTCTTTTTTACTGTCAGTCTCTTTTGGCTTCTTATCTAATTCCGACTTTTTTATTTCCGGTTTCACTTCTATTTCTGTAGACTGACTCTCTGCCAGTTTATCATTTGTTTTCACTGGCTTTCTAAAATTACTGGCAATCATGACAGCAAGTACAATACCACATACCGCGCAGACCGCAATAATCATACCTTTTTTCACTTTATCATTCATATGGTTCTCCTTCCTGATGCAATCATTCTATCGCATCAAACATACTACATTTTTGCAAATCTGTCTATTAAATTTTAAAATACTTCTATATATCCAGCCTGGACTTTTAACCTGATTTTCATTTCAGGCAGACGTTTTCCCGCAAACTGAACTGGTACTTTTAATGTCACGATTGCGTCAATCTCAAATCTCTGTTCATTTTCTGGTGTTCCTGGCGCAAGCGGCGCATTACGCGCCGTAACGCTTAAATCTGATATGCTGTATTCCAGAACCCCTCCTGTATATTTTACATGCCGACCGGATTCCACTCTTGTTCCAAGTATTTTATCCATTTTAGACAGCACGTCCCCTTTATTTACACTATACTTAAACCCCCCATTATTTGGCTGGTATCCTCCACTGTATCCTTCCCTGACACCGTGATATACATTGGCATAATTATCATTTACAGTTATCATGATAGCCTCCTGCGCAGCGTCCCTTACGCCATTTGCGATAATCTTTAGCCTATAAAATTCCAAAAATCCGCACATGATCAGCATCAATACCAATGTAATTGCAATAACAAACGGAAAAGAGGAACCACGCTTATCCTTTAAGCAGCAAATCAGACGCTTCATTTATGATATACCTCACTCTTTCCCGTAGCACTAGCCTTTAAAGTGATTGGGAAGGAACCCAAGTTTCCAAATAGCCCAAGATTCCGCTGTAACGTCAATTTTACAGTAATCTCCTGATTTAGTTGGATATTCCCCTTTTTTGACCACTCAACTTTAGGATTCAATCCTGTCCGTTCTCGTAATACCTGTTCCCGCCTGGTTGTCTCCGTTCCCACTCTTCCACTCATTTCAGCTTCCCGGCATAATTCTACTGCAAATGTATCTAATTGGTTTTTTGCTAAAAAAACTGGAAATACGCTGATGGCTAATGCAATTACCAACATGGCACACAAAACCAGTACGCAGATGTCTATATATCCCTCTCCACGATTAGTTTTTAATATTTTTTTCAAGTTCCTTTACCTCCTTTCATTTGGAGCTAGAACATGCCTCCTAATGACTTAATGATTTCAAACACGATAATTGCAAGGTACGTCAGTAAAAAGCACATCAGCATGAGAAACGAAAAAACCCTGATTTTAGGCGGTATCTTTTGGGCCTCACTTTTTAATTTCTGCAATTCAAGTTGTTTAAAATCATGAGCAAGCATCTGGAAATATACTACGCTGTTATCTCCACGCAGAACCCCTACCAGTCCCCTGACAACATCAGACAGCATTGGAGAGTTTAACCGTGCCTCAAATCGGGTAAGCGCCGCCTCATAACTGGATGACCTCATGTCTGCCACGAGTACCCCTAGCTCCTCTCCAAATTCCGCACCCGCATTCTTCCTGAAATTCTCCACCATTGAAAGCACATCACGGTTATTCTGCAGTTCCTGTTCCAGATTGGCAACAAAACGTGGCAATTCGTCTTCAATTGACTTTCTTTTTGACTTTAGCATCTCGTCTGCGCGCTGAATCTCCTTAAAATAAACCATGACCGCCAGAAATACTACAATTGGTGTCAAAAGAGGGAAAAAGATCAAACACGGAATAATACCAACCAACAGTAAACCGGCTTTTGTAAGTGCATATGCCTGATATACTTCCGGTGTCATTTTGATTCCGGTTGCTTTCAGCACATTTTTCATTCTGCTTTTCCGATACTCGTCCATTCGGATTACATGAGAAAGTTTCATGGCTCCCTGCAGCATAAACGCGTCTAACGCCGCCGACCCTTTTTTATTTTTTCTTACTGTATCCAACAATGCCTTTTCCGTCTTCATATATGGCACTTTTAATAGGTCCGCTGCTAGAAAGAACATTCCCAGGAAGAGAAATCCTCCAAATAGTAACAGTAATAACACTGACATCTTCCTACCTCCTGTATTCTATCGGTTTTGTAAGCCTGACAACAACCGCTGTAGATACAAAAATGATTGCCGCAGTAATGGCAAGTATCACCTGTCCCATCGGAGTATGCATCAAAGTATCATACCAGCTCTTGTTGAGAAAATAGAGAAGCGGAATATTACCAATCACAAAGATTGCCATTGTGATAAATTCTTTCCTCGGCTCAACAATTAAATATTCCAGTTCAGCGTTGACGATACGGATATCGCTTAATTTTGTTACGATTGGTGTCAAAGTTGTCTTCAAACTTCGGTCATACTGGCAATCACACAAGGCATCGCACCATTCCTGAAATACATCATTATCAATTTTCTCTCTCAACTCTTTGAGTGCTTCATGAACATCCGGATTTACTAAGTTAATCCGCACAATAAAGTCCTGGAATACCCTCTGAACTGGCGGATTCAAATACTGAATATTTTCCTCTATTGCTGTCAAAATGTCTTCTGTCCGCAAATATCCTGTAGTAATGACACTTAATGCTGTCTCCAGTTCTGCAGCCACATTTTTTTTATAATTACTGGCGGAGAGTATCACATACCAAAAAGGGAAGAACATAAATCCTACAGCCATCACCGGAGCCAGAAAAAAGTTTCCAATCATGATGGCCGCCGAAGCCCCCACAGTAAACAACACCAGGGCCGCCGCACAAATAACGGAAAACTGCTTTTCCCTTCCTGTCATTTTAAGTACCTGCTGTGCTTCGATGATTGCCTTTTTCAGAAATCTGGCTTTTTTCTTTTTTGTTGCCGTATGGATCTCATTTCGGATATTCTCCGGTTCTTTTGCCAGAAAGCCGAACAATCCGTCCGTAAATTCAATCGGTCGGATACCCAAAAGAAGAAATCCACCTGCTATCATTCCAAGGCAGGCGATAAGCTGTATACTTGTCAAAATTCCTCCCCTCCTTCTCCTTTTGAACGGAACCGATTAAGTGTTTCCATTGGCATCCCATTCTCTAACAGACGCTTATAAAGCCCGTCTGAAATGGAATTCATTACCCTGTGTTTCCCATTAACCACAAAATAATCCCCTTCTAACTGGTTCTCCGTGATTTCGTACTGATACAAAGGATGATATCTTCGTGTGCCGTCTGGCTTTATCTCACATTCCATGATCTCCATGATTACTCTTTGGCGGTTCTCTAACTGCTTACAAAAAACAATGATAGGATATGCTTCTGTCACGTACCCCATCAATGTATCATCTGACATATCCACGGCACGCTTACACAGGGACACCATACGGCGATATGTAGCCTCACACGAATTGGAATGAATGGTTGTAACCACCGCTACACCGGTTCTTGCAGCTTCCTGGGCGGCATTTGCTTCTGCCCCTCTCATTTCTCCGACAACCAGAATATCAGGGTTAAATCGTAATGCAATATCCAAAAGGGCAATCTGGTCAATTCTCTGCCTGTCATTTTCGCTGTCTCTTGTTAGGGTATGAACGACTGAATTTACTACCTGTCCATCATATTCCCTTACCAGATCCAGCTCACGGCTTCCATTCTCAATCGTAAATATTCTCTTTCTGTCTGGAATTGTGGTAAGCAGCCATCCGGCCACCGTGGTCTTTCCAGAACTTGTAGCACCTGCTACACACACCGAGATTCCATACCGGATACACTCACTCAAGAAGTCCAGCATCTCACCCGTGGCAGTTCCACCAGAAATAAAATCCTCTTTTTTCATACTTTGGGGATTTACGATTCTGATTGAGGCGGCAAGCCCTACCTCTTCATCTACAACCGGAGTTTTTAACACTGCTATACGGATATTTTTAGCCAATGTTCCAGTTACCACAGGGCTTGCATCATCAAGGATAGTCCCTGAAACATGGAGCATCCTTCGGATTACATTAATGGCATGAGAAGGGCTGTCAAAATGTTCCGTCAATTTTTCTGTCCTGCCACCGCTGTACTGGATTTCAATATCTTTCCAGCTATTAATGTCTATTTCTTCAACGCCCTCTCCAAAAATGTACTTCGTTAGAAAGGAAAACTCCGCCATTTCCGTATATAGATTATCAACAAGTTCCTGATTTGACATTCCCTGGACGGCAACCCGGTTTTCCTGGACATATTTTGTAATGTAGCGCTTCATTTGCCTTTTTACATCATCACTGTTTCCATTAGTCAAAAGAGAACTGTATCGGCTGGCAATATGTTCCTGTACCTCCTGCAGAACCGTTGCAAAATCTTTTCCCTCCACGGCTGCGAAAAAGAGGTCATCTGCACTCTTATTCACCACTTCTGCCGGTTCTCTTATAACTGGCTCCGCCGGGGCAGCCGCCTGTGCCGGCATAAGTTCCTGCATCCGCGAACCCCACTCTGAATTTTTACCCTCGTTAAATACTCCTCGCGTCTTTCTTTCCCCTAACATCCATATACCTCCTCAACAATCTTGTCTATTTCATTATTAAAGCCACGGCTTTTCTTCCCTTCCAGACCAGCCAGCAAATTTCCGGCCATCCCCTGTTCTGTGACCTCGGAAGCAGATGGGATTTGAAAACTAACTTTTCCAAGCACCTGTTCCATGTGGTTAATGGCTTCCTGCCCTTTGATGTTATTGATTGTTTTTAAATGCCTTTCCACTTTCCATTTTGGTTCCTGTAATAGTGGTAACTGGCTTGCCAGATAACTGATAGATTTAAGATCGCAGTTTACCATCTGTAGAACAGCATCCGCTTCCATTAGAGCAACTGCCGATAAAATATCATTGGAGATATAACTACTACAGTCAACAATTATATATGAGGATAATTCTCTCAGTCCTGTAAGAAATTCCAAAGCCTGTTCCGCTTCATAGGGGGCATAGGTGTATTCATTTTCCCCTCGTAACATCCCAAGCATTGCCAGATACTTTATTTTTTTATGGACGATGCAGTTTTCTTCTATCAATCCTTTCGTGACATGGGGCGCTGCCAGCACATTGCCAAGAGACCATATATTTTCTAACTCGTCCATAGGGCAGATACAGGGAATCATGGGTAAAGTCATATCAGAAAGCACAAGTATCACATTTTTCTTCTTTTCTGCCAGATGCTTTGCAATCTTCACTGATACCGTAGTTTTTCCGCACCCTGGACTCCCCCAGACAGCCAGTATCTGGGCCTGACGTTTTCCCACATCATGCTCTTCCTTGCTTTCAGGCTGATTTGCACGCTTTTTGCCTTTAAAGTTCAGCATTTATTCTGCGCCCCCTTCTATCTGCTCTTCGGGCTGTCCAGTTTCCGGTTCTGCCGCCTCCGTTTCCGGCGGGTAAAGTTCCTGCAAAGCCTGTTCCTGCTCTGCAATAAACTTCGCTGCATTTTCTTTTGTTCCCCTGTATACGAGCGATATGTGCAGGTTCCCGTCCTTCTCCATCATGGCAAGTATCCTGCTCTGTTCAGGTGTTGCCAAAAGTGTCACCGTGCTGGGCAGTTCCTTTTCCTCCGGGTCTTCTTCTCCTGTGTTGGCATCATAGCCACTGCCTGCAGTTACAGCAATGACTTCGACATATTTGAGTTCGGGAGGAATCACTGTTTCGCCCTGTTTTTGGTAATCCGGTGCGATAACAGATACAATATCACCAGATTTGAGTTTTCCGGATAGCCCCGTTGCAAAGGACTTTACTGACACGGATATGGCCTGTTTCTCTCCTGAAAGATTATATAAGTATGCATTTTCCGCAGCCGGTTCGTCTGCGACCTTACTGTTGATGATATAATCACCTGGAGCCATATCCGCAGACGCATACTTCCCAATGACATTTTCTTTATTTTTTATTACCTCTGATGGGAGGTTTAAACTACCCACTTCAACAGTCCTGACCATATCCCCAGTGATTTTATCCCCTATTTTTATGTTCTTTACTACCCGCACAATTTCAACTTTTTTACTGATTTCTTTATTGAACAGTGGGGTGATGCAAAAGCAGATAAGCAGTGATGCCACAATGCAGATCACGCCCAGCACAGTACGGCTTTTTAATATTTTCATATTTATATCCATTCCTTTCGATTAAATCAAAATTATCGTTTTAAATGCGGCAGGGGAAACCTGCCGCCAAGACTACCTCACAAAGTATCTCTTTTTCCTACGGCACCTGTAAAACGCCAGGACAGCCCCCACCAAGGTAATTGGAGCCGCTACACAAATACAATAAAATGTCCTTTTTTTCATTCCATCCTCCTATCCAATCAAATACCCCGCTACACACCCAACCGATAAAAATGGGACTAACGGCACTGCGATTACCTGGGTTTTCTTGCATATTTTCACTATTACGGAATAAGCAAGTACCAATGATAATCCCACAATAGTTGCAAATATTCCTGCTGAAAGCCCCATAACAAGCCCTGCGGCCGCCATCAATTTAATATCACCGCCCCCCATTCCTCCACAAAAAACTGCTGCGAGCAGAAATGGTATTGCAATGAAAATCCCCCATAACTGTTCTGGACGAAAAGAAATAGCGGCACTTAATGCAATTAGCATACACAACAGGTCCGGCACAACTCTTTTCTTTAAGTCCGTGACCGATGCAGCCAAAAGCAACAGTAAAAATACAATGGCTTGAACTGCCCTTCTATCCAGCATAGTTAAACATTTCAGTGATACGCCTTGTTAATGTTGGGAGCACTGTATCACCGAACAACGCATACAATCCTGCCAGAAGCAGCGCTCCGATCACAACGGCCATTAAAATTTTGAGTAGGCTAGGCTCCCAGCGCCTTACCGCTTCACAGCGGCAGGTTTCCAAAAGCCCGCCCCCGAACCGGACTTACACCTCTCGATGTATCCGGCTCTCCATTTATCTATCAGTCTAATTCTCCAGCATGTAAACTATCGTGACACTGCACGCACAATGCAAGTGTCTTACGTTTTCGGGCTATCATCAGCCGTTCCCACCGCTTTTTCCCCTTTAAGTCTTTGAGCTTTTTCACATGATGGATTTCAATCTTCACGTTTTCAGCTCCGCACCACTCACAATGTCCCGCTTTTAAACGGGAAATCAGACTGGTCGGGTTATTATTGCGGTACACTTTCGGAACGTTATCGACCTCCGGTTTTGCAATACCTGTTTTCACTTTCTTGAAGCCGTCCTCAAAATAGTACAGTATCTTTTCACCTTGTTTTGTCTGGTATTTTACACCAAAGTGCTTGTAACCGTATTTCTTTCGGACACCGCTGATATGGAGCTTGTATTTTGCCCCAAAAGTTTTAAACATGCTGAATTTCATCACATAATTAAAGTGGCCGAGGACGCTCGCATTGTCTGCGATTTTGTAATAATTATAAAGTCCTCTTACTTCAGCATTGTATTGCTGCACAATTTCAAGGTCATCATTGCTGATTAGATAGGTTCGGTGGACAGGATTAAATAGTTCCTTTCCGTTTTGATACCTGATTTCGAGAGCCTTATAATCCATGAGCTTTTTCTGCCATTTTTCACGGGGAACATACAGTTTTACCTTGCCGCTTCTGGCACGCCTTGTATAGCCATTTTTATCTTCACGCAGACTTTCATTGTCTGACACAAATATATCATAGCTAAGAAAATGGGCCATATCACGGGCATTCGTTATCAGCGTTTTTTCCTCTGACAATTCCAGTTTCAAAGTTTCTGACAGAAACCGTTTGATATCTGCCTTGATTTCCTCTGCGTCCTGCTTACTGCCTGTTACTCCACACAACCAATCATCTGCATAACGCACATAAAACAGACGCCGGTATCCGCTGTCCTGCGGATTAGAGTATTCGCATTTCAACATTTCGCTTCGGATAGCATGAATCCTGTCATTTGCTGCTTTCCGTTCTTCTGCCGTCATATCTGCCCATTTATCCTTTGCGTATAACTTATACCGCAGATATTTAAGCTTCTGTTCCCACCTTGCGTATTCTTCGGACTTCTGACGCTTTTTTCCACACTCAAACTCTTTCATGTAAATTTCCATGTATCTGTCCAGTTCGTTCAGATATACGTTTGACATAATTGGACTGATAATCGAGCCTTGTGGAGTGCCGGAATAGGTATTATGAAATGTCCAGTCCTCCATATATCCCGCTTTCAGAAATTTCCATAACAATGCAATAAAGTATTCGTCATGAATACGCCTGCGCAGAATATTTATCAGTACCGTGTGGTCGATGTTATCAAAAAATCCGCAGATATCGCCCTCTATGAACCATTTTACACCGGTGAAAGTGCCTTGTATCTGCTGCAAAGCTGTGTGGCAGCTTCGGTTCGGACGGAACCCGTGTGACAAATTGGAAAATGTCGGCTCATAAATGCTCTCTAATATCAGCCGCACGACTTCCTGCACCAGCTTATCATCAAAGGATGGAATACCCAAAGGGCGTTTTTTCCCATTCTTTTTCTCAATGTAAGTGCGCCGTGCGGGATTCGGCTGATAGCTGTGGTCTTTCACTTTTTCTATCAGCTTTCGTATCCTGTCCATGCCCATACCGTCTATGGTTTTCCCGTCTGCTCCTGCGGTCATGTTCCCCTCGCTGGCATAGATATTCTGATACGCCAGAAGATAGAATTCCTCATTATACAGATTCCGGTACAAGCGTTCATAATGATACCCCTCATTACCTGCTTTTGATTTCAGACTGTTTAACACATCAATTGGATTTCTCAATGCCTCACACACCTTTCCTTTCTTTGTATTAAGAGATAAACTGCCGCCCTTCGCCATGTGCATGGCTTTCCCATACTCGGACTACTACGGCGGCTCCGTTGCCGTGCCGGATATTCAGCGTCATCTTTCTTGAGCTTTTAGGTCTTGAAATTTCTCACCTTGCGGCATTACGCATAGCTTAAAAAGCGTTCCGGTTTAGGCAATCTCCGTTTAGACGGTTAGAACACGGCTTGCCAGATTGTCGGATAGAATATTCGTCCTTTTCCATTTATTATGGCTGGTCGGTGCAAATATCACGGACTGCCGTGCCAGCGATCTACACAGCTCCTGCACCGCCTGACACCTAAACTATCGTGTGCCAGGGACTCGACTATGACCCCTCGGACTATTCATAAAGCAATCAAGCCTTTATCCTCATATCTGACCTTTCCCCTTGCCATTCAGTCGCAGCCTTGATAGTTAGGCTGACTTATGACGTTACCAACATGCTACGCTCCCTGTCCGGTTTCCCTTTCAGATAAGTTGGTTGGAGAGGATTGTGGGTATAAAACCCGGATATTTTTCAATCCCTGCTTTGCTAAAGCAGATTTTCTAACCGTCCGCGTTCGTAACAACATTGTGCTGTTGTTACGCCCTTACGGACGCACTGGCTGTATCCACAAACCCCTCCGCCTTATTGTTTTTCAACGCTGCTTTTACCTTCATTCCCTTTTCGATTAAATAATCCTTCATTTTCGCTTTCATTCATTGACCTCCTGGTTTAATTGTTTGATAAAAAATAAAAAACGAGCTGAAGATCAGCCCATTTACTTATGTGTCTTTCTTCACAGGTTATAACTACATCCCGCATCTTACCGAAACATTCAGCGGTTCACCCTGTTACTTTTATTTTTTATTGGGGGATTTAAAAACACCCGTAATTCATCACTACATGGCACGTACTGCTTTCCATTTTCCTCACAGACAAATATATCGAATACTTTTCCGCCCGCAGCTTTATAAAATTCCTCATAATTATACGGATATTTTTTCCACGGTTCGTCATATGACATGAATCCAAGGTCACGGTCCTCCCGTGTCTTAAACACACGCGTATAAAAGTCTCCGTCCTCCCCATTAAATTTCCGTAGAGGATAAAAATGGTATCCTCCATACTCAAATCTTATCCTATCCACGATTTTTCCCTTTCTATCAGCATGCTTGTTCTGGCATCTCTTTAATTTGGGGCTGATCACGAATCCGGTTCACATTCACTTCCTTTCTACCAATCGGCAAATATAATCCAAAGGCTATTTCATTTCTATTTATCTTATTGTCACCTTTATCCGCTGTAAACTCGCAGATTACAACAGTCCTGCTTATTGGGATTGATATTTTCCTGCCAATAACGGTAATGCTCTGTAACGTCCTCACATACCGTTACTTCCGGTATTTTTATTCTTTTCAATATTTCCAATTTATCTTCCAAGGGCAGATGTACATATCCTCCCTGTTTCAAGTTGTATCTGCTGAAATCTACATCCTTTAACCAGCCTTTAATCCAACTATTTACCCGCAGGAATTCCACCACACACCGATTTATCCCCAAGGAATTCAACATATTGAAATCCATGAACTCCTCAATCAATGGACTCAGCCTGATTGAAACGTCATATCCTTCATCCTGTAACTTTCGTATTGCTTCTATGCGTTTAGTGGGTATGCTTGCTTTTTCATAAGTCAAGGCTCTGGCATCGTCCAAAGTAGTAACCGTAATCTGGATATGCGCCAGTCTTTTATCCAGTATCTCCATATATTCCGGTTGTGCAATCATATGGGATTTGGTTACGATCAGATACCCAATACCGCATCGGTTCATTTCTCTGATTGTCTCGTATGTAACACGATGCTCAGCCTCAAAAGGTTGAAAACAATCTGTCATTCCTCCCATGCGTATAATGGTTCCCTGCGGTATCTTCTGAATCTTTCTTTTGATTTTAGCAATATCAGCAATACTCGGCTCTGATGGATTCCAAAATCCACGAAAAGAAAGAAGGGAACGTGCATAACAATAATCACAATTATGTTGGCAGCCACATCCATAGGTATCAAGACGAACGCTATATTGGCATTTATCCCCTTCATTTCCCTTTACTTGCTTATAGAAACTTTTATATTCGCTTCTTATCCCTCCTTCAAAATCCCTACACTATTTATATCTTTATGTAATTTAGAAATGAAATTTTATCCCTTGGATTGCGGGGAGCAGTACCGCCCTGCTTTCTTCTGGTAAAGCATCCAGAAATGTTCTTTACACTACCCCGCTTCATTTAATTTCATCCCATCACACACGCAAAAAAAGCAGGCTGACGAATCAGCCCACCGAAATAATACCCATTATTCAATATTTGCTATTTGCAAATATGTATTTACTTTTGCCATTCCCTCCTCTATCACGTAGATTATCAGCCCGAATCGCTGTATTATTTTCTACAATGTTTTTTCTCCCATACCTTCTAAATCGGGAAAAACCAAATGGCATTCGCAATCACCGTAGATTGCCTCCCTACATACCGGACACTCTTCAATATCACAGCCAAAATGGTGAAAACTCTCAAATGGTGCTAAACAGTCCGGACAGCAATCATCATCACCAAATACTCCCTCAAACCGCTTCTCTGTCCCAAACCTGATACGCGGATAGCTTTTCCCGTTACAATCGCATATTCCTACTTTACAGCCCACACGATTCAGCATTTCTTCGCCACAAATCTCACAACTAGCCATTATTTTTCCTCCCTGAATTTTTAGGATGGAGTTCCCATGTCTACTAAAAGCATGAAAATATGAAATGCAAACAAAAACATACAACCTATTACTTTGACACTGAATGATGCAATTTTCAATATAACATAAACAAATCCAAGTAACAATTTTCCTACAAATTTTATCATAGCACATAATATCATCATATTCAATTTTCTCCTTCGTCTTCAAATTCAGAGAATGAACTATAGAAATCAAGCAGATTAAAATCCTTTTCCGTTGCCTTTTCTGCTGGCTCACTCTCACTTTTGGGTTCCTGATCTTCTTTGGTTTTCATGTCTCTCTCGGTAACTGCAGGAATGGTAGTAGTCTGCATTGACCCCAACACGTCTTCCAAGGCACATTTCGTCAATTCACGGAAGTAATCCTCATGCTCTCGTATATTTGACAGGGTACTTTCCAGTTTCTCATATTCCGCTTTTTGTTTCAGATATTCCGTATAATGAATTACCGCCTCAACGATATAGTCATTTTGAGAAGCAAACAGTTCCCGATTGTACGCTTCCAGACAGGTTAATGCCTGGAAATGTGCCGGGTTATTTTTATAAAGCCGAAGCGTTGTAACATACTTATCGTCCATTTATGGCCTCCTTAACCGGCCATGTTCTGCCTGGCCTTCCATATACTCTTTAAGGTTTCTTCATATCCTCTTGCATTCGCATGTATATCTGGAATACAAATTACGTCCTTACCCTCATTATCACCAAAATTTTGCATGATTGAGGCCCCTCCGCCCATAAAGATTATTTTTTCCAAATGCAGATTGTACCCATGCTTCTTTATCAAATTATAAATGTATTCCGTATATTTGTTCAATTCCCTGCGGATTACACGAAGATATGTTTCGTCACCTGCATAAGTACCTGTCCGCATAATCGTTTCAATGATATATGGTTTAGCCTTTTCCCCAAATTCAGCCATTAATGCCTCGTTTACATTGGATATACACTTTATTGTGCCCTTATTATCTATAATAGGCTGTGCTCCACTGGGCCGCATATTTTCTATTGGAACTCCGTCAACGGTTCCTCCTCCGATATCTACCAAAAGACAAGATTTTCCCTGTGTCTCTGCCAAGATATCCGTGATTGCGGCAAACCCTTGCATATATACGCTCACGCCTTCCAGAAATATATTGAACTCCTCTCCCTGATAACGGAAAGACAACTCCCTTTCCCTGCCCAAATACTTCCTGAATGCTTTCATTTGTGATTCATACCACCGTGGCGGTAATCCTGTAGCCATTCTGACAGCCGCCTGATTCTTACCTCTGGCTTTCAATTCAGAAGCAAGTGACGCCAATGTGAGGATATAGTAATCATCGTCTACTGTTTTATCAATTTTTGTATCAACGTCTTCCCTACTGCCGCCGATTGAGTAATACTTTCCCTTAAATTCTAAAGTCTGATTTAGATTACTGGGTTTCACCTTATTCTGTGTCACCGTAGACAAAAATGCTGTATTTGCCGTTTTCATCTGTCTGTTACCATGGTCGATTCCAAGTATTTCTCTATCCATTATGACTGTTTCCTCCTTATGTTTAATATTCTCCAGCATGTTCCAAAAGTTCGACTTCTTCAACCGCTTCTCCGAAGCCTTCTTCATCTTCCCAATCTGGCACATGTTCCTTAAATGTAATAACAAGATTTCCCTTGTCGTTGTTCTCAAATCCTACATAATCATCTTTTGATTCTTTTCCTAACTGCAATAACTCAATGATTTGGTCAATTTTATACATTTTCATCGTTTCTACCTCTTCTATATGCCATAACGCAGTTTAACGGCTTCCAGAAAATATTTTGCATAGGGGCAGTCAAAGATTTCTCCAACTGCATAATCCGAGCTGACTCCCCCTATACAATACCCTTCTTCCGAATCATCCCGTTTCACTTCCTGTGAAAATCCTGTATAGAGGTTTATCGCCAGCCGTGTCACCTTCACAGAAGCGGAGGTCTGCCACCCGGCAAATAAAACCAAGGGATTCACCTGTAAAGTTTTCTGATCCACAATTTTTGAAAAAGCAGCTCTTGTCTTGTCACAGATACCAAGGGTATATATCATAGCAATTTCTTCACTGTCTTTGCGTGAATTTGGAAGTTCCCGCACCTTTTCACGAAAGAAGCGTTCATGTGCTTCATCGGCAAATATTATATCCATTACCTCCAATTTGTTAATGTCAAACATACATTTCCTCCACTTCTTATTTGGCAGTTATAGTTCCTGCAGGATAGATTCAATATTCTCGTTAAATATCTTTTGCAAGATTAAAATGACTTTGTAGGAGGGTTTTTGCTGCCCGTATTCAATTCTCTGATATGTACGGAGGCTGATCCCCAGCTTGTCCGCTAATTCCCACTGCGTCAAATCCTTCGCTATGCGTAATTGTCTAACCCTAGTTACTGTTCATCACCCCCTTTACACATGCATGTTCAGGGGAGAATCACCATTCATCACCACTTGATTCATAACGGAATTGCTTAATGTGTATGTGGCATTATATAAGGCGGTTAGCAATACTGCCCGCATATTCCTGATTTTTGTTTTTGTCTCTGACAGACTGTTTAAAATAAACTGTATTCTAAACATATCCAATTTCCAGAATACTGACTTAACAATGGCTGTAGGCTTTTCTTCCTGGTTAATGCGAATCGTATCCTTCGTTGAAGTCAGTACGTCAACTGCAACTCCCACGAGTTCATCCAGACGATCCACATCATAAGGGCGATCAATACATATCGCATCATATCCAATCTTTTCCCTAAATGCCTGCAACGTATTCTGATAGGATTGGACTGGATTAGTATAATCTATAGTTGAAATATCTGTGGTAATATCTGTATTTGTCTGCCTATTGCCAGATAGTGCTGTACCTTCTGAAAAGTGACACCTGTTATTATGCGGCGTGACAGGTATCTCTTTTTTGGGGGACACCCTCTCCCTTTTTTTGGGGACACCCCCCACTCCAAAGGCTGCTATCTCGCTATTATTCACTGTAAAGCACTGTTCTTCAATCATTTCCTCCGCAATATCTTCCCCCCTGTCTCCCATTGATGGGATAGGGGGCGCATAACAGCGCGGATATGTTAATTCTTTCAGCCTTTCTACGATCAACTCAATATACAGTACATTATTTACAACAAGTCCATTCAAGTTGATTGTCCTAAATACTCTCTTTATCACACCAAGTTTCTCTAAAAAAATGATTGCATTTGTAGCTTCTTTTTTGCTTAGACCAAACTGCTCTGCTATTTGCTGATAACTCCGTTGGAGAAGGTCCGCTTTGAATTTTTTACGAATGGCTGTAATCTGCCCGGTACTTTCGTCCCTCAATTCAGTTGGACGATACCAGTAAACAATATCCGAGAGTATGACAATAGCGGTCAAATGCGGTTTGCCTGTTTCCTTTACAATCGTTTTATACCATGCCTGCGGTGTAATATTGCCGGTAATACTGATTTCTGCGCTTGCATCTACAATCGGATTTCCTGTTGTATATTCCCGCATTCTCTTCACCTGCCTTTCTCTTCAAGAGACACACAGATGGAACGTAATCTTTCGTCAGATCTCTTTGATATTACAGCCGAGGCAATACATACAACCGCTGATAAACCAACAAAAAAACAAATACCAATAAATACTATCTGCATACCCTTTTCCTCCTAAAACGCATAAGAGGACTAAGGTCAGCTAACAAAGTCGCTTCACTTAGTCCTCTATATTCATTTATTTTATCAGCGCTGTTCTCCCGAAAGAGAGTCTTACTTCGGACGAAGTAAAAGAAAAGGATATTTTGGAATAGAACTAAGTATAAGCAGATCCCAAACCACCCGTCTGCGACCCCGATCCTAAAAAATATCCCACTCTTTGGAAAACGACACTGGATTTTTAATGAAAAAGCAGTTCGATTGTGGTATAATAAATTAAGACCAAAGTAGCCGCAAACCCTTGATTTTATTGGGTTCCTTGCTAACTTGGTCTTATTATAACACGGTCACCGGCCCCGTTCTCTCCGAGAAGAGAGAGGATTTCTCCCTTTTTCAGGGAAAAATCCACATGATCGAGCGCTAAAACCAGAGGATACTGTTTCGTAATATTTTTCATTTCAACTACAACCATCAGCCGTCTCCTCCAATCGATTCCGACTACTTCGTATACTGGTTTTCAGCCACCCAGGCGTTAAGCTCATCTGCCGTCTTACATGGCACCAGCTCTCCAGCCACCATTTTTTCCCTGATATCCTTCAGTGCCGTCTGAATCTCCTCGGGAATGGCTACATTGGAGCCTTCCGTGTCACAGCCTACGACGCCCTCCCTGATGCCGCTCATATGGAGGCCCGGCTCCCAGGTTCCGTCAATCACCTTTTTCACTTCATTATAGACCATGTTTTCCACGCTTCTGACCGAAGAGGCCACGATATAATCCGGGTCCTCCGCATTCTGATTCGATCCGACGCCGAATGCGTAGCGTCCCGCTTCCTTTGCAGCGCCAAACACGCCCAGACCGGATGCTCCGGCGATACACTGGATAAAGTCAGCACCCTTGTTATACATGGAAAGGCCGATCTCTTTGCCTTTTCCAGGATCGTTAAACGCTCCCACAACGCCTTCCAGCACTTCCACATCCGGATTCACATACTTTGCTCCCGCTGTGAACCCAACGATGCCCTCTCTTAAATTAGGCTGGTCCGCACCGATGATGACTCCAATGACGTTATCTGCATTCGCCTTGTCCATACTGCTCTTCGTCCCCAGGCCCGCGATAACGCCGGCAAGGAAGGTCTGCTCACACCACTCCGTCTGAAGCGTGCTCACACCGGTGATCTCTTCCGTTCCATCGACCAGTGCGATCCTCTGATCCGGGAACTCTTCCGCGATCTCTTTTACCGCCTCCTGCTGGTCGGAACCGACAGCAATCAGCAGATCGTATTCTTCCGTCTCTGAGAACTGCCTTCCCAGAGGAACGAAATCACTGATGGCATTGGGCTCCACATAGTCAAACTCGATCCCTAAGTCCTCCTGCGCCTTCATGATTCCGGCATATGCCATGTCATTGAAGTTCTTATCGCCAAGTCCTCCGGTACCGAAGATCACGCCGATTTTTGCAGTCTCCTTACCGGTGCCAGCCTGTGTCCCGGCTGCTTCCGTGCCTCCCTGTGCTCCGGCGGCCTCCGGGCTCCCCTTCGTGTCTGCCGTCTTTCCGGCGCATCCTGTCATGGATACCGCCATTATCACTGCCATAGCTGCTGCTGCGATCCTCTTTTTCATTGCTCTTCTCCTTCTTTTTTCAAGATTTCCATCTGTATTTCATGTATATATTGTACTAATTTCCATTTAAAACATAAATAAAAGCTGTGTACTTTGTCATGAAGTATTTTAACTTCTTTTCAGTCCACAGCTTTTTTATCTATCACTATTCTGACTTTCTGTCACTTTGTTGACATCTCGTCATTTCCGGCGTCACTCCCATATAGTCGTGATACACCTTTGAAAAATAGCTCGGCGCGGCATATCCCACCGCGTACGCAACCTCATAAATCCGCATATCCGTGTAGAGCAGCAGCTCCTTCGCCTGATTCAGCCGGTAAAGCATCAGATAAACGGAGAAATTCTTTCCCGTCTCCGATTTAAACCGGCGGCTTAAATATTCCGGCGACCGGTAGACCGCCTGGGCCACCTCCTTTAAGGAGAGATCCTGGTTCCCGTAGTTGTCGTGGATGTACTGTATCGCCTCCCTGACACTCTGGGAATAGTTCAAATAGTTATCAGAGTAAAGCTCCCCTATGATATAAGTGCAGAATTCCCGGCATTTATCGAGGGTCCATCCTCTGTCGATCTCCGGCTCCTCCTGGCTGTTTTTACAGTATTCCAGGAAAATCTCCTCCAGCCCCATAACGAAGCTCATACAGGCCTCCTTGGCCCAGCCCACGTCCTGGCACGGAACATGATCGAAAAAGGAAAACCACTGGTCTATATTTTGATTCAGCGTATCCCTGTCCTCGTGCATGACGCGGTTTAAGAGCTTCCGGCATTCCTTTTTAATTGTATTCCGTTCCAGACGCTCGCCGTCTTCCGCTATTTTTGCCGGAAAGAATCCCTTTTTATAGAAGAAATCGTACTGCAGCATCCGCTCCGCCTCTTCGATTCCTTCCATCACCCGGTCGATTCCGTGCAGGCTCCGGCTGGAGACAATGATCCCAGGCTCCCGTTCATTCCAGTAGCTCACAAAGGCCTGAACGGCTTCCTTTAGCAGCTCCCCGCTTTCCGCCTGCAGGATCAGGTAAATACTCTCATTTCTCAGCACCGGCCGCAGAATATGAAGCTTCTGATCCCTGATAAACCCGTCCAGCTTCTCCTTCTGTCCTTCACTGCTCCGGCTTCTCAACGCCACGACGGCGAAGTCCAGTTCCTCCATAAAATGGTGTTTCTGCCAGAACGACCGGATAAAGGCATCGTCGTCCAGGCGGTGGCAGCAGGTGAAGATATCGAGATAGCCGTTTGAGTAGCAGTCCTCCTCCTTCGCTTCCAGAAGGGCCGCCCGCTCGCTCTCGATCTCTAAGAGCGCTTCCAGAATGTCCTGTCCGCGAAGCTCTGACTTTAAAAAATACTTCTTGGCTCCATAGGTAATGGCCTCCCTGGCATAAGAAAATTCCGCATAGTTTGTAAGAATGATAAACGAGACGTACGGCATCTTTTCCAGAAGCTTCTTCATCAGCATCAGGCCATCCATCCCCGGCATTTTGATATCGGTGATCACTGTATCCACATGGTGTTCCAGCGCCAGTTCCAGGGCATCGTTTCCGTTTTCCGCCACTCCCACTATCTCAAAATCCGGATGATTGCCGCGTTCAATGCTGAATTGTATCCATTCTCTGATGGGTGTTTCATCGTCCGCTATCAGTATTTTCATCTAAATTCTTTCCTCTCATATTTACCGGCATGCTTAAGATCACCTCGGTTCCCACACCTTCCTCGCTTAAGATCCGGATCCCGTATTCTTCGCCGAAATTCAGCTTTAATCTCTCGTTCACATTGCGCAGGCCAACCTTGTTCATATTCATGCCCTTATCCAGGACAGTGCTTAATTTATCCTCATCCATGCCGATTCCGTCGTCCTTTACACTGATACAGAGCGTCCTGGGGCGTGTTTGAAAATTGCTTTCTGTCAGATGTACGTCAGGATCGAGATAGCTCCGGATTACGATATGGCAGACCTGCTTCTTCTGTAGGCTGTAAAAGATTGCATTTTCCACAATGGGCTGCAGTATAAAATCCGGGACAATACAGGAAAGCGTATTTTCCGGCATGTCGAACTCCACCTCGAAACGGTCCCGGTATCTTGCCTTCTGGAGGTCAATATAATAGAGGAGAGTCTCCCGCTCCTCTCTCAGGCTGATCATTTTTTCGGAACTGGAGAGCGTCTTTCTCAGTATTTTGGAAAAATCGATCAGCATCTTCTCGGCGGCCTCATTTTTTCCCATCTCCACATAAAACCGGATGGAGCTGAGCGTATTGTAGATAAAATGCGGGTTGATCTGCGTCTGTAAAAAATCCAGCTGCAGCAGATGTTTTTTCCGTTCCATCACACCGATCTCATCGACCTGGCTCTCCAGCTTCCCGACCATGTAATTGAAGGAATCAGCGATCTCGGAAAGCTCCCCTTTTCCCTTTTCCGCCTCCTCGATCCTGGCCTGAAGTTCTCCGCGGGCCACCATGTCCATCTTATTCTTTATGGCGTCGATTGGCTTTAATATCACACGGAGGGAGACGGCTGTCACCGGCAGAAAACAGACGGCGAACACTGCCAGCAGCAGAAAGGAGAAAAACGTCATCCGGTCGATCGGCGCAAAGAGATGGTGGATATCCGCATTCTCCAGCAGGAACCACTCCGTTCCTGAGATATTCTCATAGAAATAGACATTATCCGGAAATGCTTTCGATATCCCATAACCGGAGCCAAGGGCCTCCCGGTTCTCGATGACGATATCATTTTTCTGGTAGGGCAGCCCGATATGGTTCTTATTCTTGCCGGACAGCACGATGCCTTCCGCGTCCACAATGCAGTAATCCCTGTCTTTTTCAATCATGTCCGAATAGGAATCGTACAGAACCACCTCGCTGAACTGCATCAGGGCATAACCACGTACACTGCCGCTTAAGAGGTCCTTAATTGGCTGGGTCAGGTAAAAGCTGTGGCGGTAAAGCCCCTGCTCCTGCCCGCTCTGCAGCGGCCCGCCCAGATATCGATTGTCCTTCGGATTTTTCTGCTCCAGAAGCGCCGCCTGCTTAAGCGCCTCCCTGGCCTCCTCCTCCGGCAACCCCGGAGAGTCACTGGCATAACGCAGCTCATCCAGATCGTAGATATAGATCCGGAACTTATTGCCTTTCTTATAATTCCCGTAGATCTCATCGCGGATATACGCGTCGATCTCTTCCGTGTCCCCCTCACCGCCTACGATCCAGTCGATCACGCGGGTGTTTTCCGTAATCTTTTCCAGACTTTCCTTAAGACTCCGGATGGTCTCAGCCGGCTGCCGGATCGTCTGGTTTAAGATCGAACGGTGCAGGCTGATGATCTCATCCCCCACCACGCTCTTGGAGAACCTGGTCATCATGAACACCAGAACGCCCACCAGTATGATGATCAGCAGAAGCATCTTCAGGAAATAACGCTTCATATAGCTGAGTCTTCTTCCGGAACCTTTCGGCGCCGCATGCTTCATCTCCCGGATGCTGTCACTGATCCGGCTTCGTATCTCGTTCCATCCCCTCATATGGTTCTCCGGCAGCCGTGCAGGGCTGCATACTCTTCTATTTTAATATGGTTATACTTTACCACAGAGAATATGGATTTTCAATGACGTCTGAGCAAAGATTGCCGCCCGCCAGCCCCCTGCTCCGCCGCATTTCGCAAAAAAAGAACAGCCCGCCAATAATCCGGCGGTACTGTTCCCATTTACATATCTTAGAATAACGGAACTACTGCACCCTGATACGTGTCTTCAATATACTTCTTTACGGTATCGCTTGTCAGCGCATCAATCAGAGCCAGAGTCGCGTCGGATTTCTCCTCGCCTGCGCGAACTGCTACGACGTTGCCGTATGTGGTGGCTGCGATCGACTGGGAATCCTCGGTAACCAGAGCATCCGTCACCTTTAAGCCTGCCTCGATGGCGTAGTTGCCGTTGATAACGGCGATGTCCACATCACCCAGGGAGCGCGGAAGCTGTGCTGCCTCGATTTCCATGATCTTTAAGTTCTTGTCATTCTTTACAATGTCATTCTTTGTTGCTTCCAGACCAACGCCTTCCTTTAACTCGATCAGGCCGTTGTCGGACAGGAGAAGAAGTGCTCTCGCCTCATTGGATACGTCGTTCGGTACCGCCACCTGCGCTCCGTCCGCTAAATCTGCCAGGGAAGCGGTCTTTCCTGCATAGATTCCGAATGGTTCGTAGTGGATTGCACCTGCGGATACGAGATCCGTGCCGTTTTCCTGGTTGAACTGCTCTAAGTATGGGAAGTGCTGGAAGTAGTTGGCATCCAGATCACCGGATTCCAGTGCCAGATTCGGCTGTACGTAATCGGTGTACTCCTTGATTACCAGATCGTAACCCTTTTCCTTTAAAATGTCCTTGGCTGCCTTTAAGATCTCTGCGTGAGGTGCCGGGGAAGCTCCCACCACCAGCTTCTTTAATTCTCCGGCTGCTGCCGTTGTCTCATCGGCCGGTGCAGCGCTTTCGGTCTCCTTGGACTCTGTAACAGCCGCTGTTGTCGTCTCGGCATTCGTCTCCTTGCTGTTTCCGCCGCAGGCGGTCAGTGCTCCCGCTGCAAGCAGCGCGGCAGCCAGTACGTAAAGTGATTTTTTCATAATTGTTTCCTCCTTTTTGTTGTGCAGTTTCCTGCGCCTCTTGATTGTTACGGTGACTCGTGCGCAAAGCGTGCGAGTGATCGTTTTTATGGTAACGCCTTACGGCCATTACTCCTTTATGATCTATGATCTAGCGGATTCGCTTATCGCTGACGCGGGACAGCTTCATGCCCGCCTCCTGTATGATCTGGACAATGATAACGAGAATCGCCACGGTTACGAACATCATCTCTGTCTGATAGCGGTAATAGCCGTATTTGATGGCAATATCGCCCAGACCGCCGCCTCCGACAAAGCCGGACATGGCCGAATAGGACAGGATGGTGGTCACCGACAGCGCGGCTCCCACAAGCAGGGAAGGCTTCGCTTCCGGAAGGAGCACCTTCCATACTATCTGCATGGTGGAGGCTCCCATGGACTTGGCTGCCTCGATGACTCCCGCATCCACTTCCTTGAAGGACGACTCCACGACTCTCGCCACATAGGGCGCGGCCGCGATTACCAGCGGCGGGATCACCGCCTTGGCGCCCAGCGTCGTTCCGACGATCTTTTTCGTAAGCGGAATCACCATGATCAGAAGGATGATAAACGGCACCGAACGAAGCAGGTTGATGGCCAGGCCGAGAATCTTCTGAAGCCATGGAACCGGCCGGATTCCGTCCTTATCCGTCACAATCAGGATAATTCCCAGCGGAATCCCGATTAAATAGGCAAAGAAGGAAGATGTGAAGGTCATGAACAGTGTCTCCCAAATTCCTGTTTTTAGCATATCGAATGTAGCGGCATCAAATGTCATAATCCGTCACCTCCTCAAATGGTACTTTGGCTGTTTTTAAGTAATTGGCCACCCGGTTAGCATCGACCTCATCCTCGGGAAGCTGGATCACCATCTGTCCCATGGCCGTTCCGTTTATGTCGCGCGTCTCCGCGTGGATAATATTCACCGGCACCTTGCAGGCCAGGATCATATTGGATAACACCGGTTCGAAGGAGGAACGTCCGTCGAAGGAGATTCTCACCCGTCTGGACTTTCCAAATCTCGCCGCCTGCTCGGCCGCGTCTCCTAAGATCAGCTGCCGCCCGATCTTCGACTTCGGCTCGGAGAATATCTCTGATACGCTTCCCACTTCTGCGATGTGGCTCTGGTCAATGATGGCCACGCGGTCGCAGATCGCTTCGATGACGGTCATCTCATGGGTGATCACGACTACCGTAACGCCCATGGTTTTGTTGATCTCTTTTAACAGGGCCAGGATCGACTTCGTGGTGTTGGGGTCCAGCGCGCTGGTGGCCTCATCACATAAGAGGATCTTCGGATTGGTGGCCAGTGCCCTGGCGATCGCCACCCTCTGCTTCTGTCCCCCCGAAAGCTGAGACGGATACGCGTCCTTGCGGTCCGCAAGCCCTACAAGCCCTAACAGCTCCATGGCCCGCTCTCTCGCTTCTTTCTTCGGTGCGCCTGCGATCTCCAGCGGGAAGCAGACATTCTGAATGACATTTCTCTGTGCCAGCAGGTTAAACTGCTGGAAGATCATGCCCATGGACTGTCTCGCCTTTCTCTGATCCCGTCTGGACATGGACGCCAGGCTCCTGTTCTCAAACAGGACCTCTCCGGAAGTCGGTACCTCCAGATAATTGATGCATCGTACCAGCGTACTCTTTCCCGCACCGGAAAGACCGATAATTCCAAAAACTTCTCCCTGGCAGATCGTTAGGTTGATATCGTCCAGCGCCTTGATCGGGCCGCCCGACGTCCTAAACTCCTTGCCCAGCCCCACCAGCTGAATAATTGGTTCTGATGACTGCATGTCTTTCGTTTCCTTTCTTTTCCATACTGTTTAACGGGTATGCCCGAATCCGGCAGGCCGGCTCGCACGCCGAAGCACAGTCGCTTCAGCGGCCAGGCTTCCTCAGCGCGGAGTGCGCATACCCGATAAAGGAGCAACTTCCCTATTACACAAAAAGGCCGCAAGCCCTGCACAGACTTGCGACCACAGCGATTCAAGATTCAATCTCCCTGTTTGCCATAAACTTCAATCACAATCCATACAAATGAATATCATTTTCGATTTTTTACGCACATTGACATACGGCACATCATCATGCCGTTCATCATGTACATATTCATCTGCATGGCTTTAAACTGGTTCATAGCGGTTTCTCCCTTCGCCTATTCCTATAGTTCGACTAGGATTTTAACTTATGAGGCGTATTTTACGCTACATCATACCATTTGTCAAGTATTAATTCGTCTGACAGACGGATTTTAGGAACAGAGATCGATAATTACCTGTGCAAACATCTTTGCGCTGACGATCAGTTCCTCGATGACTGCGAACTCATCGGCTCCGTGCATGCGGTTATCCGTCTCCGGCATGGCGGCGCCAAAAGCGACTCCGTTCTTCAGCTCGTGAACGTAGGTACCGCCTCCGATGGCGATACACTCTCCCTTACGGCCTGTGTACTCCTCGTAGGTGCGAAGAAGCGTGCTGATGAATTCGGAATCTCCATCCACGTGATGAGGCGGCCTCATGGAGTCATTCAGAAGGGTAAATCCTTTTTCCGCCATCTTTGCCTTTGCTGCATCCAGTACATTCTCTTTTGTGGCGCAGATCGGGCATCGGCTGTCGAAGGTACCATCCAGCTCGCTGTCAGAGATGGTGAGCAGGCTGAATGCCAGCGTTAAATCTCCGGAGATCTCATCGCTCATGGCGATTCCCAGAGCATTACCGGAGGTGTCGCCGTGAGGAATCAGTTCCAGAAGGCGTCCAATGGTACTGATCTGCTCGCAGGCCGCAAACGGCAGTCTCTGAATCAGGACAAGAAGACCTGTCAGCGCGTTGTTGCCCTCTTCCGGTTTGGACGCATGAGCGCCTTCACCGATGGCTGTGATCGTCGCGGAATCTTCCTCCACTTCGAATTCGAAACGGATTCCGGTTTCTCCGGTCACTGCCTCAGCGGCCTTCTCCATTACCTCCACATCGATTCCCTGTACCACAGCGCGGGCTTTTCCCGGCACTACATTGACCTTGATGCCGGCTTCTACAGAAACCAGCTTCGGCAGCGCCTCAGACGGAGCGAAGGAAGCGGTGAAGTGACCGTTTAATGAGCCTTTTTCCGTGTTGACCACCGGGTAGGAGCCGTCCGGTGAAAAGGTCATCGGAGCCTCTTTTTCAATCGCATAGTAATGCGCAATGTCAGAGCTTCCGCACTCCTCGTCGGTTCCCAGAATCAGGCGTGCATTCTTCTTAAGAGGAACTCCCAGCTCTTTCACGGCTCTCATGGCGTAGAGCGCTGCGACTGCCGGTCCCTTGTCATCCGCGGTGCCGCGTCCAAAGAGCTTATCGCCCTTTACCACCGGCTCAAACGGTTCTGTTTCCTTCCAGCCTTCTCCTGCCGGGACGACATCGAGATGGGCCAGAATATCCAGCTGGCTCTCTTTATCATTCAGGTCTGCGGTTCCCACGTAATTATCGTAATTGGTGATGGAGAAACCATAGGCCTCAGCCATGGAAAGTGCCTCAGCCAGTGCAGTAAATGCACCCTGACCGTATGGCATGCCTTCTTTATACGGCATTTTCTCACTGTTAATGCGGCACAGAGTACAGATGTCATCAAGCATCTCCTGTCTGTGTGCCTCGATAAACTCTTCAATCTCTTTTCTGTACATGTCTTATCCTTTCCTGCGGCGGTAAAGCCGCGTGTTATTTCATCATGGAAGCCAGAATCTCATTAACAGCCTTGCCGTCCGCCTTGCCTTTTACCTTCGGCATGAGGACTTTCATAATCTTTCCCTTGTCTGACGGCGCCGGCTTTTCGATCTCCAGCTCAGCCAATACGGCTGTCACTACCTCACGGATCTGCTCCTCGCTCATATCCTCGGGCGCAAATTCCTTATAAACTGACAGGCGGTAAGCCGCCTCCTCGCGGATGTCATCCCGGTCCGCAGGCGCTGTATCAAAGGTCTCCTGGGACTGCTTGATCTCTTTCTTCACAACCGTATTCGCCTCGTCCTCGGTAATCGGCTCGTGATCCTTTTTATCGATTTCGAAATTCTTCAGTGCAGAAAGAAGCATGGATAATGCATCTTTCCTCTGCTTGTCTTTCGCCTTCATGGCTTCTACCATCGCTGCCCTGACTACATCAATCTTACTCATATCTGCTGCCTCCTTATTGATTTACCCGTTAATTTTTACCGAACTCACTGAGCTTCAGGCCCGGATTGCGGTCCAGAACCATGCCCACGCTCCAGCTGTTGACAAACAGCAGAAGCGGATTATCCTTCAAATCCTTGATGCGCTTCATGTCGGAGGTTCCCTGAATCTTCGCAACGTCAATCTCATCCTTATTCTCTACCCAGCGGATGTATTCATACGGGAGCTTCTCCAGCTTGACTTCCACGTTGTACTCATTTTCCAGACGGTAGGTGAGAACCTCGAACTGCAGTTCGCCGACTACTCCGACGATGATCTCCTCCATGCCCGTATTGAACTCCTGGAAAATCTGGATGGCGCCTTCCTGGGCGATCTGATTCACGCCCTTTATAAACTGCTTCCGCTTCATGGTGTCCATCTGGCGCACTCTGGCAAAATGCTCCGGCGCGAACGTGGGGATTCCCTCATATTCAAACTTCTCATTGGACAGGCACAACGTGTCTCCGATGGAGAAAATACCCGGATCGAAAACGCCGATAATATCGCCTGCGTACGCTTCCTCCACGATCTTTCTGTCCTGAGCCATCATCTGCTGCGGCTGGGACAGCCGGAGTTTCCTGCCGCCCTGCACGTGGTTTACCTCCATGCCGGCCTCAAACTTTCCGGATACGATTCGCATAAATGCGATTCTGTCGCGGTGGGCCTTATTCATGTTCGCCTGGATCTTAAACACAAAGGCCGAAAATTTCTCTTCAAACGGATCGATCACACCCTTATCCGCCAGTCTCGGCAGCGGCGTTGTCGTCATCTGAAGGAAATGCTGTAAAAATGTCTCCACGCCGAAATTCGTCAGCGCCGATCCGAAAAATACCGGTGACAAGTTCCCTTTCCCGACACGATCCATATCCAGTTCGTCACTGGCTCCATCCAGCAGTTCGATGTCCTCCATCAGCTGGTGGTGGTAATCCTCGCCGATCAGCCAGTCCACCTGGGGATCGCCTAAAAGTACCTCGGTGGCATCAACCGTCTTCTGTCCGCCCATGGCGGCCTGGAAGGTGGTAATCGTCTTCTTGTTTCTGTCGTAGACACCCTTGAACTCATGGCCGCAGCCGATCGGCCAGTTGACCGGACAGGTACGGATTCCAAGCACCGTCTCGATCTCGTCCATCAGTTCAAACGGATCCCTGGCTTCCCGGTCCATCTTGTTGATAAAGGTAAATATGGGGATGTGGCGCATGACACAGACCTTGAACAGCTTGATCGTCTGCGCCTCAACACCCTTGGAACCGTCTATGACCATGACCGCGGAATCCGCCGCCATAAGGGTCCGGTATGTGTCCTCCGAGAAATCCTGATGCCCCGGGGTATCCAGGATATTAATGCAGTATCCGTCGTAATTGAACTGCATTACCGAGGAGGTAACGGAAATACCTCTCTCCTTCTCGATCTCCATCCAGTCTGAGACCGCATGCTTTGCCGCCTTTCTTCCCTTAACGGAGCCAGCCAGATTAATGGCGCCTCCGTAAAGCAGAAACTTTTCCGTCAATGTCGTCTTACCGGCATCGGGGTGGGAAATGATGGCAAAGGTTCTTCTCTTCTTTATTTCTTCAGTTATATTCGACAAAATGTTTCCTCCAATTTTACGTGTCAATCTTTTTTATTGTATTATTATTCCATTACAAAGTCAAGATTCATGTGGTGAAGCGAACATTCCTCTTTAACAGGACGCTTCGAAATGCTTCAGCCACATTTTCACGAGAGGAATCCAGCTCTGGCACTGTTCCACCACCTGGAAGCCGTTCCCGGCCGTCTCCTCGTCGGCCAGAGAAAGTCCGTGGCCGCCGGTGGGATAGATATGAAGTTCAAAGTTGACATTCTTCCGTTTCATGGCGGCTGCCAGAAGCAGGCTGTTTTCCACAGGAACGTTTTCGTCCGTATACGTATGCCAGATAAATGCCCTCGGCGTCTGTTCCGTCACAAAATTCTCCAGGGAAACCGCGTCTCTCTGTTCCTGGGTCACATCGTCTCCAAGCAGACGCTTAAAGGAGTTCACATGCGCGTACTCGCCGCCTGTAATGACCGGATAACACAGGATCAGGCCATCCGGGCGAATTTGTGCGGGTGTTCTGCCAATCGCATCATATACCAGCTCATTGTCCCAGAATACGCCGAGACTGCAGGCCAGATGGCCCGCAGCGGAAGAACCGCACACGATGATCTTTGCCGGATCGACCTTCCACTCTGCCGCGTGTTCCCTGATATAGGCAACCGCTTCCCCAAGCTCTCTCACAGAGGTTGGGAAATGGTTCGGGGCAACGCTGTAGTCGAGAATAAAGGCATGGCATCCCATGGCCATAAACTGAAGCGCCAGGGGCTCACTCTCCCGATCCGATCTCTGCCAGTATCCGCCTCCGGCACAGACGATCACAGCCGGCCGCTGTCTGTCCGGCGCCACACTCACTTCTTTTATCAGATATCCGGTGAGCAGCGCCGGTCCTGTCAGCTGCCCCGGAACTATAATTTCTTTTTTCTCTGTATTCATGATGATTTTCCCCTTTGTCATTCCATTTTATTTATCTGCTGATACGGCAAGTATCTCATCCAGCAGCCGGTCGGCGACCTCTTCCTTCGTCATCTTCTCCAGCTCCAGATTCCGCTCTCTCGTGATGATGGTCACGACGTTCGTATCGGTGCCGAAGCCGGCGCCTTCCACCTTCAGATTATTTGCCACAATCATGTCAATATTCTTTTTATCCAGCTTCACCCTGGAATTCTCCAGCATATTCTGGGTTTCCATGGAAAATCCGCAGAGAAACTGGCCTTCCCTCCGGTGCGCACCCAGCCATTTTAAAATGTCATCGGTCCGCTCCAGCTCGATCGCCATATTTCCGTCCGTCTTCTTCGTCTTTTCCGTGCCCACTGATTTAGGCCGGTAATCCGCCACGGCCGCCGCCTTAATGATAATATCCTGTTCCGCCGCCGCTGCCGTCACCGCCTCGAACATATCTGCGGCGCTTTGGATCTCGATCAGCTTTACGAAACGCGGTTTGGGCGTGTCTGTCTTTCCGGTCACCAGCGTCACATCAGCCCCTCGCAGAGCCGCGGCCTTAGCGACGGCACAGCCCATCTTGCCGGTAGAATGGTTGGTGATATAGCGGACCGGATCAATCGCCTCTCTCGTTGGGCCCGCTGTGACGAGAATCTTCTTTCCCTCCAGATCCTTCTGCGCCCCGATCTCCTGTTCAATGTAGTCGAACAGCTCGGCCGGCTCCGGCATCTTTCCCGCTCCCGTATCGCCGCAGGCCAAGTAGCCCACCGCCGGTTTTATCACTTCCATCCCATACTTTTCACAAATCTTTATATTATCCTGAACAATCGGGTTTTCATACATATTCGTGTTCATGGCCGGTGCAATGATCTTCCTGCAGCGGCAGGCCAGCACGGTCGTCGTCAGCATATCATCGGCCAGCCCGTGAGCCAGCTTTGCGATGGAGTTGGCGGAAGCCGGGGCAATCATCACCACGTCCGCCTGCTTGGCGAGCGCCACATGCTCCACGCTGAATTCAAAATTCCGGTCAAAGGTATCTACAAGGCATTTATTTCCTGTCAGTGTCTCAAACGTGATCGGATTGATAAAATTAGTCGCATTCTCTGTCATCAGTACATGGACATGGCAGCCCTTTTTCACCAGCATGCTGGCCAGTCCGGCCGTCTTGTATGCCGCGATACTTCCCGTAATTCCCAGAACAACATGTTTTCCTTTCAGCATAAACGTCTCCTGCCTCACTTCTTTTTATTTCTGCTTACATTGTTATTTTGCCTAAAATGTGGTAAACTCGTGAAAAACCTCACTAAGTGCTCATAGTATACCATAACCTCTAAATTTTGGAAAGGAGTTCCCTTTATGATTTTAGCAATTGACATGGGAAACAGCAATATTGTAATCGGCGGTATTGATGACAGCCGCACCTGGTTTGTGGAGCGTGTCACCACGAACCTGGGGAAGACAGACCTGGAATACGCAGTTAATATCAAAGACATTATGGCAATCCATAACCTGCCGCTTTCCTCGATTGAAGGGGCCGTGGTCTCTTCCGTCGTTCCGCCGCTGACGGACGTGGTGCTCTCTGCAGTTAAGAAAATCACCGGAAAGACGCCCATGCTGGTTGGCTCCGGCATGAAAACGGGACTTAATATCATCATGGATAATCCGAAGACCGTGGGGAGCGACTTAATTGTTGACGCCGTGGCCGCGCTTAAGGATTACCCGTCTCCCATTATTATCATCGACATGGGAACCGCCACCACCATGTCCGTCATTGACAGGGCGGGCAACTATACAGGCGGCATCATTTTCCCGGGGCTCCGGGTTTCTCTGGATTCTTTGAGCAGCCGCGCGGCCCAGCTTCCCTACATCGGTTTAAACAGACCGACCCGGGTCATCGGCAAGAACACCATCGACTGCATGAAAAACGGTATTCTCTATGGCAATGCCGCCATGATTGACGGCATCATCGACCGCATGGAAGAAGAGCTGGGACAGGCCGCAAGCCTCGTAGCCACGGGCGGTCTGGCCCCTTCCGTCCTCCCGCTCTGCCGTCATAAAATCAATTACGATGAGGCGCTTTTATTAAAAGGTCTCCTCATTCTTTACGAAAAAAACAAATAAAATCCGCAGCTCACGCGGCGGACCGCAAACATTCACTGGCTCATCTGCGCACCTGATGTATGAGCCAATGCGATAAACAGGCACTTTGCGGACCGCCGCCAGAAAATGGAAATAAAATTTAAATCTGGCATCGTATAAAAGCCTCCGAATAAGTACATCATTCCTTTATGACTAAAAAGAATGATGCGGAGGGAAAGACATGCCTGTATACAAAGTAGAGATCTGCGGCGTTAACACTTCAAAGCTGCCCCTTTTAAACAACGAAGAAAAAGAAGCCTTATTTAAGAGGATCCTGGATGGCGATATGGAAGCCAGAGAGGAATATATTAAGGGTAACTTAAGACTGGTTCTCAGCGTCATACAGCGTTTTTCAGGCAGTAACGAAAATGTGGACGACTTGTTCCAGATTGGCTGCATCGGCCTGATAAAAGCCATTGACAATTTTGACATTACACAGAACGTACGCTTTTCAACGTATGCCGTTCCCATGATACTGGGCGAGGTACGCCGCTATCTTCGGGATAACAATTCGATCCGTGTCAGCCGTTCCTTACGCGACACCGCCTATAAAGCCATCTATGCAAAAGAAAATCTCATGAAGAAAAACTTAAAAGAGCCTACCATCATGGAAATCGCCAATGAAATCGGCGTCAGCAAGGAGGACATCACCTATGCTCTGGATGCCATTCAGAGCCCTGTCAGCCTGTACGAGCCTGTATATTCCGACGGCGGCGATCCACTCTTCGTCATGGACCAGATCAGCGACAAAAAGAATCTGGAGGAAAACTGGGTGGAGGACATCTCCTTAAATGAAGCCATGAAACGCCTTCCCGAACGGGAACGCCACATTATCGACATGCGCTTCTTCGAGGGAAAGACCCAGACTGAGGTAGCCGAGGAAATTCACATCAGCCAGGCCCAGGTCAGCCGTCTGGAAAAAAACGCACTCAAAAGCATGAAGGGATACCTTTCGTAAAAATAGAGAGAAATACGTAATCAGATAGAAGCATCGAACTGCATTTCCGTTATGAGCTTATAAATAGGAAGAAAATTCAATAATTTTGAATTTCCTTCCTACTTTTATTTATTCTATAGAAATATTTTTTCTTCAAAGGTTGCCAGCCTTTAGCTTTTAAAACGCATTTCTAATGAGACTACTATGTATAGTCATATCTAAGATGCTGATCATTTTTTCAAAATTGCCATCGGATGCTGTTATATTATAACTTTCCACTCAATCCAGCTCTTTTATTGACAAGAACTTGTGTAAATGGTATGATATATACGACTAATGTTATTAGTCGTATATATCATACCATTGGGAGTGAGTTGAATGAAGCAAGATATTACACCTGCTGAGCAGGCCATTATGAACGTCTTATGGGAAAGTAAACACTGGATAACTATCAATGAATTAATTGAATATTTTGAGCACTTAGGCAAAGAATGGAAACGTCAGACGGTGAATACTTATTTAACCCGGCTGATTGAAAAAGGTCTCGTAGTAAAAAACGGGCGAAAATATATTTATGCGTATACGAAAGAAGAATATGAAGCACAAAAGGCTTCTGAAGTTCTTAACGCTCTTTACGGTGGATCTTTAAAAAAATTTGTAGCGGCCTTATCCGATAGTCACTCTTTAAAATCCGAAGATATTAAAGAATTAAAGGAATATCTGGATCAATTATAAGTTTTAAGGAGGGACACAATACATTGAATATTATTTTTACAATGTGCTTCACCGGAAGTATTTTATTTTTATTATACTTAATTGCTGTCAGAATTTTTAAAAATAGTTTGAGCAATCGCTGGAAATATATCATATTGAAGCTCGTGCTATTCTTTTTTCTGACTCCGTTAGGATTTCTAAAACTGATTCTGCACCATGCGCCAACTCAGACCGATTTTAAACTTGCCGGAAATATTCCAATTATGGTATCCACTCCTCACAGTACCTATACAAACTCTGCTTATCAGATAAATCTCACGATTGTGCTTATTTGGATTGTCATGGCCATTGCCGCATTTGTCTGGCAACAGTTAAAATATTTTCGGTTTAAAAAACTGATTCAGTTGTCTATGACGGAAATCACTGATCTAGATATTATAGATTATGTCGATCATTATCGTCAAACTGTGAGAATCAAAAGAAAAGTCCGCCTATATCAATCAAATTGTATAAGCCCATTTACAGCGGGGATACTTTCACCTCTTATCGTGTTGCCTGCTAACCTGTCATCTGAAAAACAAAGACTTATTTTAAAACACGAGCTGACTCACATCCGTCGTTGTGATACATTATTTTTATTTCTACGACATCTTGTCACTTGCATCTACTGGTTTAACCCGTTGGTCTATCTTCTTGAACTTCAATTAAATAAAACGGTCGAGGCCTCCTGTGATGAAATAGTCACACTGGGAATGAATCAAAAGGATCGGAGAAATTATGCCTCGCTAATCATAGATATGGCAGCTAATGACGTGCAGTATCGAACCACCTACGCATCTTCATTCAGTAACTCGTCCAACGGTCTCAAAGAAAGGATGGATTTAATTATGATTCCTGATAAACAAAAGAAACACGGAAAAAGATTATCTGTATTACTAGCTTCCTGTATGGTTTTGTGCAGCAGTTTTACTGCTTTTGCTTACCAATCCCCAACGGAACTGGATATGGTTTGCAATAGTTCGAATAATCCTCTATTAAACATTCGTTCCTCTGACACTATCGTTTTTCAAAGTGGAGATTTTAAGCTCACAAATAGTTCCAGTCCCATTTTATATGATTACCAGTTCACCGATACCGACGGAAACATATATAAAATTGATACTTCCGACCGTTCCGAGTATGCTGCCTGCAATCATGATTATGTTGAAGGAACGATATCCAAACACTCAAAGAAAAGCAATGGCGGCTGTATCACCAAATATTATGACGCCCAGCGCTGTTCCAAGTGTGGCAAGATAATACTGGGATCATTAATTGATACCGAAACACATGAAGTTTGTCCACATTGATTACATCTAACTTTTGCTCTATATATAAAAACACAGGATCTTGCATTCCCCAACAAGATCCTGTGTTTTTATATATTTTAGGTTTTCCGTCTTTTTATATGAAATATTTGTTGTTTTTCTCGGCGCAGCCGCATCAGGATCTTCATACGGAGTGAAAGAACTTCCAATTCCCCAAGTTGTCTTTCCCCGTACCAGTTCTACATCAATTACGGAATTGCGTGCTTCTGAAAGAAAACTCTCTCTCATTTCGCCTTCTGTATTATAATACTGCAGTTCCAGTAACTCTTTTGCAGATAATCTGACTGGCGCATCTGTATTCATATTAATTTTTTGTATACGCGCGGAGGGACTCCCTGTTTTCATTATTCCCTTAAGTTCTTTCGCACTTATCTCGGCACTCGCTCCTCGCACCGTGATATGATACTCGTTAAGCAGGGATTCGAAATCACTTTGCGCAGAAGCTGTGTTTCCCTGAGCAAAAAACGGAAAATTCATAGTTACGGCTAACAGGCTGACTCCAGTTATCATTGCAATTATTTTTTTCAGTAATTTCATAAAGTACCTCTCTTTTCGTATTTATAAACGTATTAGTTAAATGCATCGGATAAAAATGAAATAATCATCGGACTCAACGCTTTCCCTATAATATAGTTATGCTTAAGATACACGACATACCAGTCATGTACCTATGCACCTCTCACCTTTTATTACTCAACTATTAAAAATGTCAAATATAATTGGATTGCCTCTAATTTTCACTTGTGTTGCGGAGCGCAGATGACTATATACGCTTAGTCATTTAAGTATATCTCTTTGACATCATATTGTCAATTCAATTCTATTGCTCCGGTATTATCTATATTTATTACATATTCTCCCCCATGTATCGACTATATTTTTATAGTCTTTTTCCTTAAACTATTAAGCTAAAAAGTGAAGACAGGATCAGTATTTATGATCCTGCCTTCGAAAAAAACACACTATATACATTTTAAACACGATTGCTCAATTATAAATATCATTCCATTTACCTGGCAACTGCATCTTTTTCTATTACTGTAATGAATTATACCCAACACACCGGTAATCACTTTTTATTTACCTTCTTCCACAAGTCCCCCGCCGCCAGCGGAATCTCATAATTCACATACTCCCGGTTCTCCGACAGATTCACGAACTTCATCGCAAGCTTCCCGTCGGCCGCGGACGCCGCCACGCACTCATAGTTCTTCGCGTCGTATCCGCACTTATCGTAATACATAACCTCGTCAAAGCGGCCTTCCCGCGTCAGCACGATGGCTGGTTTTTCCGCGCTTAACAGATAGAAGGTTCCATCCACCACGGATATCAGGTTTCCGTTAAAATCTCCCAGCTTTGTTATCTCACTGAAATCAGGCTTCATGCGGTAAATCGGGCGCGGGAACTCCATGGCATTTTTCCAGCCTTCATAATAGAGATAGCCGTTGTCGTAGGACAGACCCCTGCAAACCGAGTAGTCGATCCCGGCTACCCGGCGGTCGCTGCCATCCGTGCGGATTCCGATCAGGGAATGAGATTTAAAGCTCAGTATATCCGCCTTCGCCGCACCGTAATAGTAGATCCTTCCTTCCGCCAGAACCATCTTCTGGCTTTCCGGCTGTCCCATGATCACCATGGGATCCAGAACCTGGACAGATCCCCCTGCATTTCTCACCAGCTCCAGCCGGTCATATGGAAAATGAAGGCTTTCCGGCTCTTTTCCATCCTGCAGCTCAAATTCAAGAGCTGTCTGCGGAGTTCTGAGGAAGTAATCAGCGCCGTCGGTCGTAAACAAGTACCGCCGCTCTTCGATCTCTCCGCTGTTATTTTCCACCATTGTACCGTCTCCGGCGAATAAGTATGCCTGATGCATCACCATATCGTCCGGATGGTACCAACCGTAAAATACATCCACCAGCTTTCCCGTCAATCCTCCATTGCTCGAGGAGGTACCCATACCTCCAAGTACGGCGATGCTTCCGTCGGCAAGCTTTTCCACATCGTAATCGATAAAAGAACTTCCGGCTGTCGGATTCTTACCGACGAAAGAATCTTCTCTGTGAACGCTGTCTTCCGATTCCGGTTCCTTTTTCACCGCATCAAGCGCGCTGGTTATCGCCTCCAAGTCGATGGTTCCCGTATCATCCGGCCCAATGATTAAATTCGGCACCCATTTACCGTCTTTAAGCTGAAAACTGAACAGGCCGCAGCTTCCATGAAAAATGATCTGATCCTTTGAGGCGTAATCTATGGTAATGGTACTTTCAAGCCCCTTTTCCAATACCTGTCCGGAAAGCCAGGAGGTATCCGGCATTTCCACAGGCATAGCCGGCGTCTCGCCGTCATCCTTACCTGCAATAAAAATGCTGGTAGGACCGTCTCCGCCTCCAATGATGGAAACCGCCTCCGGATCCACGGGTTTTTCCCTGACGGTCATGAGGCACAGCACGGCCGCTGCCGTTACGATCACGGCGCAGAGCGTGATCCTGAAGCCCGCTTTCTTATAGTTTAAAACATTCTTTATTCTCGATTTCGTATGGCTCTCTCCAAAGGCCAGGGGCAGGCGCGCTCCGCTGCCTTTCTCCGCAGCAGACAGGAGTGCCAGCGAGTACTGCCTCTTTCCGCCCTGTCCCAGCTCGCTCACCACCGCCTCGTCACAGGACATCTCCATGTCCTTGCAGAGCAGACGGAAAGCTATATGGGCGATGGGGTTAAACCAGTGCACGATAACCATCAGAAGCCCCAGAAGCTTAACGAGATAGTCACGACGCCGGATATGGATCCGTTCATGCCTCAAGACACACTCCCGTTCCATCTCCGTTAAGTTTGAAGGAAGGTAGATCACCGGGCGGAATATTCCCATGACAAAGGCGCCGGGAATCCGGTCAGATTCATAAATCCCGTGTTCCGGTCTCCGGCCTTTTTCATCCTCATGGTCCGGATCGGGCTCCTGGATCTTCACTGCCGTTCCAAGCCTCCATTTCAAACGGATATACCCGGCAAAATGGAAGAGGAAGAAGACCAGCATCCCCGCCTCCCAGACTACCAGCATCACAAACAGCAGGATCTGTATGGGATTGACCGACATATAGGGATTGGTCACGGTCATGGTCTGCTCCAGAACCTGGTTCACGGGACGGTCTATAAAGAAGACCCCCGAATCAATGGAGGGCGTGTTTTCATAGATGATCCGCTCCTCCAGGGGATTCGAATAAAATGGCAGCAGGCTGTAAGCCGACTGGAGGGAAAACGGACATAAAAAGCGAAAGATCACTACCAGCCACAGCACACAGGAAAACCGCTTGGGAAGCCTCTTATACAGCAGGCGCAGCGCCATCACCAAAAGGGCGGCAAAGCCTGCGGTAATGCTCATGTTCAAAAGAGTGATCATCATCTGATCCACATCCATTACTTCACCGCCTTTTCTATCATCTGTCTGATTTCCTCCGCTTCCTTCGCTGTCAGCTTTCTGTCCTTCAGAAAAGCAGTCACAAAGGCGGGCAGAGAACCGTCAAAGTTTCTGTCCACTACCGTCTCACTCTCGTACTTTAAAACCTCTTCCCTGGGAATCAGTGAGCTCACGATGGCCTGTTCATTCTTCACGAAGCCTCTTCCTGCCAGTTTTTTTAAGACCGTATAACAGGTGGACTTCTTCCATCCCAGCTCTTTTCCGCAGATTCTCACAAGCTCCGTGGAATTCACCGGCTCATTGTCCCAGATCAGGTTCATGAAACGGTATTCGCTCTCATACAGTTTCTTTTCTTCTATCTGATTCTTTTCAAGAATCTCCTTCTTTTCTTCCATGTAAATGCCTCCCTCCAATCCATCATTGCCGCATGGTTCTGGTCTATCGCAGTAGTCCTTCGTGTTAAGTCTATCACGATAGACCTCTCATGTCAAGCGCATCTTCGGGAAGACTGTCCAGTATCCTTTTCAGAGAGGCTGCCTTTCCTCACTTTACAGATCAGTAATTGATTCCATTAACAGCCAGTTTTCCATCCACGATACCAAATGTGATGCCTGGTTTCCTCTCCTCCGACTGCTCCTGCATATGAAACCCTGCCATGCTCGCCTCCAGCGCCGTAATATCCGTATTTTTTATGGAGGAAATAAGATCAGCCGTAAAGATCTTCTCTTTTCCGAAAGCGAGAAATTCTTCTCTCGTACTGACCACGACGCCTTCATCCGGAAAACCTATATAGGTAGGGAAGGAGATGCAGTCAGCCAGCGCCTCCAGATCCTGTTCTGCGACAGCCTTCTGAATTCTGCCGGCAAAGGCCTCCGCCTCGCTCTGATCCACGGAGAAATTATCCAGGCCGCCGGACTCCGCCTGTTCTTCCGTCATACGCTCCTTTGCCGTGGTCTCCGCAGGCGCTTTCTCCTCCGTCTGCCTTTCGATCTCAAACTCCGGACGTCCGAGCGCCCCGGGCGCAATCTCATACTTTTCAAATACTACGACTGGATTGCCCTTCTCATTGATATAGAACGGTGTATCCGCCGTCACGGTTTCAAAGCCGCCTTCAGCCTTTGTAAAGAATTTCACTTCAGAGTCCGCTTCCCGCGCTTTGATCTGGGCGCGTATGCTCTCATTCGCCTTTTCCATGTAACCCGGCCCTAAAAGGTCCTCCAGGCTCAGATACCTTCCGTTTGTCAGGTCGATATTGTAGTAATACGTCTCGCTGTAGGCGGAGACCCAGTTTTCGGATCCGCTGACCGTAAAGGAGAGATGGGAATCGTTCTGGCTTTTCAGTTCATACCATACGCGAATCTGGATATCATGCTCTTTCCACTCCGCTTCCGTTCCGCCCGTATCCAGGAATGCCTTTTTGTACTCCTTTGCCCGTTCTAAGGCCGCTGCCGCGTAGGCGTCGCACTTCGCCTTGATTTCCTCGTTGATCTCTTCCGCCAGATTTTTCGTCTCGCCGCGAATCATCTCAATTCCCGGGACCTCCACCGAGATTCCGGCATCATCCGTGTCGGACTGCCACGATTCTGCGGTAAACAGCCTTACGATAGCTCCAATTACCGGAATCCCCCGTATTTCTTCGGCAAACGTCGGGCTGGTATTAACCCCGACGGCGACCACTACCGTCAGTGCGGCCGCAGCAGCCAGACCACAGCCGGAGATCACTCTGCCCCGCCTTCTCCATTTTTTCCTGTCCCGGCGATCCATTGCCGGCTGGTCCGGTACACCATTTTCTTCTTTTCGCCGCGCGGCGGCCTGCTCAATGGCTGAGGCCACAGTCTCCTCCAACCGGTCCGGGATCGGAATGTTGTCGTATACGTTTTTGCTGTCCTTCAATCTGCTCATATCACCAGCTCCTCCTTTAATGATTTAAGCCCTCTGTACAATTTCGATTTTACAGTGTTTACACTCAGTTCCATAACCGCAGCAATTTCCTGCAGAGACATCTCCTCATAAAATCTCAGTCTGATCACATTCTGGGTATCGGCCGGAAGACGGTCCAGCTCTTCAAAGAACCCCTCCGTCTCCCCGTAGCCCGGCTCCACATAGGCGGCCTCCCCGCCCAGCGGTTCATCACTCACGATTTCCCGGTTCTTCTTTCTGACATAGTTCAGGCTCTCATGAACCAGCACTCTGTAAAACCAGGTTTTAATATACGAGATCTCCCGTATCGACTCATAATGCTCCAGCGCGCTGCAGATGGCATTCTGAACGATATCCAGCGCGTCGTTCTCGTTTCTCACATAGGTATAGGCCAGCCTGTAAAACTTCTTCTGATTTGCAATGATATAATTTACCACAATGTCATAATGATCCTGTTTCATATTTTGTTTTCTGTCTCCTTTCACAGGCATGCTGTATTTGTTCCCGTCTACTTTATTGACAAACTCAGGATGTGAAAAGTTTCATCTCCTGTAAATTTTTTATTGAAAGAGTGGGGTCGAAAAATTATATCATTGTATGAGACAGGACGCAACCAAAAACAGCAGCAGGCATCCGGACTCTTTCGTCCAGACGCCTGCTGCTTTGATTTCATGGGAGAATCCGGACAGCCGGACTCTTTATTCTAAATTATTCCAATCAGCCAATATCTCCCGTTACCGATTTCGGGATGGTAAATTCCACAACTCCCATATATCCCGGAGCCACGGTATACTCGTCAAATACAAGCACCAGCTCTCCATTCTCGTTGAAATAGAAGCTCTCGTCACCGGTAATCTGGTTGAAGTCCTCTGCGGCCTCCTCGCCGGATTCAAAGAAATACATCTTGGAATCGTCCGCCGCCATCTGAGCCCTCATCTGCTCTTTTATATTATCGCTGAGAGCCTGAATATAATCCGCTTTATCCCGAAATAAGTCCTTTAAGGTTACTACCTGGCCTGTTGCCTTGTCTATTGTGAAGATCTTCACAAAGTCCGCACCGCTGGCCATAATCACGGTTGTGTTGATGCGCAGAGACAGATACTTATCATTGTCTGTCACCACCTGGTAGCTGGAGGTTACAGAGTAATGGCCCTCGCCGGCAACGTCCTCTGTCACTTCCTTCTCGTATTCGGCGATCAGCTGGTTCGCATACTCCTCGATGGACTTGTTGACCTCTGTGTTCGCCTGATCTCCGATGGATACCTGGGGAATATCGATCTTCGCCTCATAATTATCTTTTGTATCTTCAAAGGTGCGAAAGGTTACCACCTTGGCAATGGTTCCGAGCACCGGAATATTTTCCATGGCATTTGCGGTCGTGGGGCTTACGTTTGCCATCACAGTGATGGCGAGCAGCGCGGCCGCCGCTGTTAATCCTGTCTTCTTTGTAAACTGTATCACGATTCTCATCCTCTTTTCTTTTTTTGCCTTTTCAATTCCTGCCATCATGTTTTCCCTGGCCGAGGCCGGCACCGGAATGTTATGATATTCTTCTTTTAACTTCTCCAAATTGTTTCTGCTGTCGTTTTCCATAATGTGTCCCCTTTCTATGACATTTCCGACTTCAGTTCGATTCTGAGTTTTTTCAGTGCCCGGTACAGTCTTGCTTTTACCGTGTTGACATTCAAATCCAGTACCACAGCGATCTCTTCCAGCTTCAGTTCCTCTATAACCTTTAATACCACGATGGTACGGTCTTTTTCCTCCAGTGACTTGAGAAGCTCCATCGGATCATCCTCATGATAGACATCCTCGTGGGAGATCTCCACCCCCTCCAGACCGATGCTCTCCTTCTGTCTCTTCCTCAGAAAATCGACGGCCGTGTTCATCACCACGCGGTAGATCCAGGTGGATAAATAATCCGGCTCCCGCACCTTACTAATATCTTTCATCACCTTATAAGCACTTTCCTGGACAATGTCCAGCGCATCCTGTTCGTTGTTCACATAGCTGTAGGCGAGACGATAATACTTTTCATAATTGGTCAGGAGTATTTTCTCAGCTTCAGCTTCTAAATTCTTCTTCAAATATTCTTCCTCCTCTCTCCTCTTCTGTCTGTTAGACGTTTGCTGTTATCAAAAAGTTGCGAAAATAATCTTATTTATTCGGGCAAGGGAACAAGGAGTACTGCCCGGAGGGCTTTTTATGTAATAGGAGTACTTTCCTACTACATAAAAAGTGGCACCCGGAAAGCCTTATACCTTTCCGACGTGCCACATTTTATTATTATACTATAGATCAAATATTTTTTAAAGAAAAAACGGATAAATATTAATTCCTTCCGCTACTCAAAACGCACAATTTCTTTTTTCAGCCTCTTCATAATCTTCTTTTCCAGACGGGAAATATAGGACTGGGAGATTCCGAGCAAATCGGCCACCTCTTTCTGGGTCATTTCCTCCCCCTCCTCGTCGGACAGGCCAAAGCGGAGCTCCACGATCTTTCTCTCCCTCGGGCTCAGCCGGCTGATGGCGGAATTTAAGAGATTGCGTTCCACTTCTGTCTCCAAATCCTTGTAGATCACGTCCTCGTCTGTTCCCAGAATATCGGACAGCAAAAGTTCATTTCCATCCCAGTCCACATTTAACGGCTCATCGATGGATACCTCCATCTTCGTCTTATTGTTGCGCCGCAGATACATGAGAATCTCGTTCTCAATACAGCGTGACGCGTAGGTGGCCAGTTTGATGTTCTTCTCAGGGTTAAAGGTGTTGATCGCCTTGATCAGACCGATGGTTCCGATGGAGATTAAGTCCTCTACGCCGACGCTGGTATTGTCAAATTTCTTGGCTATGTAGACGACAAGGCGGAGATTATGCTCGATCAGCTCCGACTTTGCGCTCTGGTCGTCTTCGCCTCCCAGCATGGCAATCACTCTCGCCTCGGACTCATTATCCAGTGGGGCCGGAAGAATATCGGCGCCGCCAATGTAATGAATCTCTCCCTGCTTCGGCATCATCAGCGTCTTAAACGTGGGTACGGCTTTAAACTGGAAACGGTTTGGTACGGAAACTTTTAATATCATATCGGTAATCTCTCCTTTTCATCTGAAACTAATCTTCATGCAGAAGCATCTGGTATTCCCCGTCCACAGACAGGGGACGGCGGCAGACAGCCACCAGAGGCTTTTCTATAATTTTCACGTCACTGCCCTGGCGTATTTCCATTTCATCCAGGAAAATTCCGGGCATCACGCCTTCCTTCTTTCCCACACTCCCAAACGGAATGTATATGACAGAGGACACGCTCTCGCACAGTTCCTTAAGCGCCTCGTAGGTCACCACATGAACCGGCCGGTGCGTCACTGGCTCATACAGCCGGTTACCGGTATCGAGAAGCGCTGTCACCGTCTTCTTCCGCCCTCTGTAATGCATCGTTACCTCGTAGAAATGGTTCCGGCTCTTTCTGGCCTCCAAAACGAAGCCCAGGATACACCTCACGCCGAAGTAAGCGCCGGCAGCCAGCAGCAGCAGCCGGTAAAACGGCATGGCCGCCCGGTTATTTCCGCGAAGGATCTGTTCTATATAATAACCGGCCATCGTATGCTGGTAGAGAGCCTGCATGGCTCCGGCCATCATGACGGTCACCAGATAGAGGCAGGCTACAGCCTTGCCAATCTCCCGCTTCTTTCTGACGCCGAACGCCGTCACCACCATCAGGCAGCTGACCACGGCGTAGGTCATAAAAAAAGAGACTGCGGGGGGAATGGACGGAAATGCCGCGCACAGGACGGCCCAGGCAGCTCCCAAAGCAGCGCCCAGCACGATTCTGTATCTGCCCGCCCGGTATCTCATCACCTTTCCGGTTATGGAAAGCACAAGATAATCCAGGATCATGTTTATGACAAAAAACACATCTATGTATAAGTCAACCGTCACTAAAAGTTTTCTCACCTCCTGCCCTGTATGAACATTATAGTCAGAGAGACCTTCAGATTTTGTCAAAACGGCGGCCCTGATTCCTGTTTTTCATCGCCTTTTTCCCGGTATTTTCATCATGATTCGACATTTTATGGTCAAACATCTGTTTGCACCGGACCGTCCATGCGTTTCACACACCAATCACAAAGCTTTGCCGCTTGATAGACCTCGCCGCATACCGCCAAACATGAGGGAGAGAGAGTTTCCGTATCTCACACGAAAAAAAGAGTCGAACCAGGCAGATTTTTTCCGCCGGGTTCGACTCTTTTCTTATAAAGATTGGTAAACAGGACAGGCTGCGCGCTCTTATTCGCCTAACTGAGCGATACGCTCCTTCACCTGATCCATCATCTGTGTATATTTTTCCAGTTTCGCCTTTTCTTCCTCCAGTTTGGCTGCCGGCGCCTTGCTTACGAATTTCTCGTTGCTCAGCATTCCCTTTACGCGGGACAGCTCCCTGGATAACCGTTCCTCTTCCTTCTTTAACCGTTCCTTTTCCTTCTCGATGTCAACCAGCTCGGCAAACGGCATATAGATGACTGCCTGATGGATCACAGCGGACACGGCATCTTCGCCGATTCCTTCCTTATCCTTCTTTAGCACGATTTCGCTGGCATAGCCCAGCATGGCGAAGAATACGCGGCTGTGCTCGAAGATATCCAGGATTTCGCTGTTCTCTGATACAACGTATACCTTTGCCTTCTTGCTCGGCGGAACGTTCATGGAAGTCCGGACATTCCGGATGCCTCTTACCGCTTCCTTGATGGTCTCTACCGCATGCTCTTCCTCGGCAAAGTTCCATTCCTCCTTATATTCCGGCCATGCGGATACCATGATGGACTCTTCCTCGTCCTGAAGATTGCAGAAGATTTCCTCGGTGAGGAACGGCATATACGGATGAAGCAGCTTCAGGGAATTGATCAGCACGGTCTTTAAGGTCCAGATGGCCGCTGCCTTTGTGGTATCCTCTTCGTTCCAGAGTCTCGGCTTTACCATCTCGATATACCAGTCGCAGAACTCCTCCCAGATAAAATCATAAACCTTCTGGAGGGCGATTCCCAGTTCATACTTGTCTAAATTGTCCGTCACATCGCGGGCCAGGGTGTTGGCCTTGGAGAGGATCCATTTATCCGCCATGGTCAGATCAGACAGCTCCGCCTGGCTGTCCGGCGCCTTCTCGATGTTCATCATCATGAAGCGGGAAGCGTTCCATACCTTGTTGGCGAAGTTCCGGCTGGCTTCCACTCTCTCCCAGTAGAAACGCATATCGTTTCCAGGGGCATTGCCGGTAATGAGTGTCATACGCAGGGCGTCCGCGCCGTACTTGTCAATGACTTCCAGCGGATCGATGCCGTTGCCTAAGGACTTGCTCATCTTGCGGCCTTCGGAATCTCTGACCAGGCCGTGCATCAGCACGGTATGGAACGGCAGTTTTCCAGTATGTTCAATTCCCGAGAACACCATACGGATTACCCAGAAGAAAATAATATCGTAACCGGTCACCAGCACGTCTGTCGGGTAGAAATACTTCAAGTCCTCTGTCTCGTTCGGCCATCCGAGCGTGGAGAACGGCCACAGAGCAGAAGAAAACCAGGTATCGAGCGTGTCTTCATCCTGAGTAAGGTGAGTGCATCCGCATTTCGGACACTTCTCCGGTCTTTCCTTGCTTACAACAGTCTCTCCGCATTCGTCGCAGTAATAGGCCGGAATCCTGTGGCCCCACCACAGCTGTCTGGAAATACACCAGTCGCGGATGCTCTCCAGCCAGTGCAGATACGTCTTATCGAAACGCTCCGGCACAAATTTCAGTTTTCCGCTCTTCAACGCCTCAATCGCCGGCTTTGCCATCTCTTCCATGCGTACAAACCACTGCTGCTTCACCATCGGCTCTACCGTGGTCTTACAGCGGTCGTGAGTACCTACGGCGTGGGTATGGGGAACCACCTTTACGAGAAGGCCCAGCTCCTTCAAATCCTCTACGATGGCTTTTCTGGCCTCGTAGCGCTCCATCCCATCGTACCTGCTGCCAGGCAGACTGATGGTCGCGTCGTCGTTCATAATCGTAAGCTCCGGAAGATTGTGGCGTTTGCCCACCTCGAAGTCGTTAGGGTCATGGGCCGGTGTGATCTTTACACATCCGGTACCGAATTCTTTGTCTACGTAGGAGTCGGCAATCACCGGGATGGTGCGTCCCGTGAGAGGCAGCTCCAGCATCTTTCCAACGAGATTGGTGTAGCGCTCATCCTCCGGATTGACTGCCACAGCCGTATCGCCGAGAAGCGTCTCCGGTCTCGTGGTTGCGATCTCCACAAAGGAACCTTCCTCTCCCGCTACCGGATAGTTGATATGCCAGAAAAATCCGTCCTGGTCCACATGCTCTACCTCTGCGTCCGATATGGAGGTCTGGCATACCGGGCACCAGTTGATGATTCTGGACCCCTTGTAAATATAGCCTTTCTCATACAGACGGATAAATACTTCCTGCACCGCTTCCGAACAGCCCTCGTCCATGGTAAAACGTTCTCTGTCCCAGTCTGCGGAGGAACCCATCTTATGCAGCTGGTTGATAATGCGTCCGCCGTATTCCTTTCTCCAGTCCCAGCATTTCTCCAGGAATCCGTCACGGCCCAGGTCCTCCTTATCGATGCCCTGCTTCTTTAAGCTCTCGATTACCTTGACCTCTGTGGCGATCGCCGCGTGATCCGTACCTGGCTGCCAGAGCGCCTCGTATCCCTGCATCCGTTTGTAGCGGATTAAAATGTCCTGCATGGTGTTGTCCAGCGCGTGGCCCATATGAAGCTGGCCTGTGATATTGGGCGGAGGCATCACAATGGTAAACGGTTTTTTGTCCGGATTTGGCTCTGCGTGGAAATACTTCCTGTCCAGCCATTTCTGGTATATCTTGCCCTCAATTTCGGCAGGATTATAATTTTTTTCTAGTTCTTTCATGGTATTCTCCTTATCTGTTTTCTTTCTGATTTTTCTAAGGCTGTCTGCCCTGTTTCATGAAGTTTTGAAACTCTTCGAAATCTCCTTTTTGAAAAGCATCTTTCTTTACCATAATGCCTATGGTTTTTTCTATGACAATGACGTACAGGCCGCTTGACTCTTTCACCCTGGAAATCTGGCTGTAATAATATGTTTTCGCCGCTTCACCGTCATTTGCACACTCAATTCTGTCCGGATAAAACAATATGGTCTTTCCCATTCCGGTATGGCTCAGTTCATAGACTCTGTAGTTCCTTTTTGCCAGCCTGGAGCTGTAAAACACACTGAGGAAAAGGAACAGCACTCCCAGGACAATCAGCAGAAGCTTAAGCACGATATGGACCGGGAATAACAGCCCCCAGGCCAGATACACGACTCCAAGTACGATATGGACGGTTCGCCTCGAAGCTGTCATGCATTTCGTGTATTCCTGAAGCAGTTCCGGCGTGACCTGATATGAATTTTCAAATGATGGGGCGTCGTTTCTGTCCGAGGCCTCATATCTTTCCGGAAAGCTATGCCTTCCCTGCTTCATAAACTCCCGGAACTCTTCGAAGGTCCCTTTTTGAAAGGAATCCTTCTTTACGATAATACCGGTTTCATTTTTTACAACAATGGAATATAGACTGCCAGACTCCTTCTCTCTGGTTATATGTCTATAGTAAAAGGTCTTTGACTCCCCGCCGTCATTCACACATTCCATTCTGTCCGGATAAAAGGATATTGCTTTATCCAGCCCGGCGTGGCTCATTTCATATCTCCTGTAATTCTTCTTCGCAAGCCAGGCACTGTAAAACACGCTGCAAAGGATCGCTGTTACTCCCAGAACAGGCAGCAGAACTCTCAGCGCTGCATGAGAGGTAAACAGGATTCCCCAGATGAAACACAGGATTCCGAATACAAGCAGAACCTTTCGCCTCGGGGCTGTCATACAGTTCGTATACTCCCGCAGCAGCTCGGGTGTCATCTGGTATGTATTGATAAACAAAGGTTCCACGGCGATTCTCCTTTCCATTTACTTGTCTGTCATAAAAACACAATACTACCAAAAAGCAGCACTCCCGAGCCGGACTCTCGCGCCGGAGCGCGGTCGCTTCAGCGGCCATACTTCCTTAGCGCGGAGTGCGCATCCTCCCGGAGGGTTTTTATTCATAGAACGAACTTTCCTGTGAAATTAAAAAAAGCCCTCTGCATGTATTCCATGCAAAGGGCGAATAATCCGCGGTACCACCTTTTTTCCTGCGGCAGTCTGCGCCACAGCTCTCACGGTCTTTAACGCAAACCACGCGTGAGCGCCTACTGAACACCACTGTATTTCAGCACTCCGGTTCCAAAGCTACCTTCCGCACACACTTCCTTAACCATCTTTCAGCCGGTGAATGGTTCTCTCTGTCAGGGTTATGAACGTACTCCTCTTCTTCATTACCTTTTTTCTTTATGGTGATATCATAGAGGTTTTTTCAGCATTTGTCAACCCCTGTGAGTCAGGTGCCGAAAAGTTCTGGTCATTTTTCTATTCTCAATTCCCTCCGTTCGCACCCGCATCCACATAGAATTTCCCATCTTCACCGCGGAAAAATGCCATGCCCGCAGGGGCGTCAAGAAGCGGAATGATATCGGGATCATAGTTTGCCACCGTATTCAGATCATAGAGTCCGAAATGCCCGCTGTCCTCGCAGTATTCCCGGTCTTCCGATCCCTCATAGAAGATCCATCCGCTGTCCTCCGGGTGTTCCTCCTGCGGCTCATTACGCACCATATAGCCCACTTTGGAGCCTTCCACCATAATCTTATCGGTGGCGATTCCAAACTGGCCGCTCTCCAGCAGCGGCTTTATCTCTTCCGCCTTCATGAAGAACTTCTTACGCCGCGGAAGCTCCGGCATGGGAACGTCGTAGGCCTCCGGATCGATAAAACGGATCACAAGACACGCCTTGTCCCCATTTTCGTCAAACCCCCAGTAACCGCTGTACGCACCGTCACCGAAACCACTGGTAAAGAGAATCAGATTTTCATCGCTTCCCGGCGGACACCAGTCCATATAATCGCCGTCCTCCCTCTGATATCGGGGATACTGTTTTGCATAAGCCTTCATGGCCTCCGCAAAGCAGTCGTCATAGAGATTTTTGTCCGGATTCTTCCCGCGCCACTCTTTTATAAAATCATCATAAACGACAGAAACAGCCCTGTCACAGATACAGGCCAGCCCCGTATCCACACCGAACATGGCAAATACTCCCGGTTTATCTTTATCTTCAATCGTATAGCCCTGAGGCATGGCCAGTTCATAGCGGACCGGCGTCTTTCCGTTCACGTCCAGTTTCGCCGCCAGGAAGCGGAATCCAAAGACCGGATGATCGATCACTGACAGCGATACCGGATAGCTCCCCGGCTCCACCGTCTCCTCCAGCGTACAGGAATATTTCGTATTTATGTAGCAGAGCGGATCTCCAATCTCGATCCTGCCGGTCTTTAGCCGCACCTCTCCGATCGTCAGCTGTTCATACGCTCCCGCACGGTCAAACAAAGCATTGAGCCCCACGGCTTCCGGTTCCTGTTTCATAAGCTCCAAGTTCTTTTTAAATATCTCCTGAAATACGTTCTGCCATATATTATCACCCATAGCGTCCTCCTGTCTGAACGTTTCGTTTTCTGTATCGCCGTTCAGGTTCTATACGCCTTAGTGTATCATAACATGTCACTTTTTTCCACTTACGATTCCAGCCGTTCCAGCCGTATTTTCCATTTTCCCCGGGTTCCATGTCTTTCGGAAACAATATCCTTGTTTCTGTAGACGCTGAGAATCAGTCCTAGCAATATGTAATTCACCAGGGTACTCTGTCCTCCGTATGACAGAAACGGAATCGTCATGGGTTCTACCAGCGGTACGCCGAAGTTGGCCGCCACATAGACAAGCATCTGAATTGTCAGAACTACGGAGCACGCCGTTCCGACGAGAAATCCAAGGCGGTTCTTCTGTCTCCACGATATGGAAAATGCTTTCACCGCCGTGGCGGCAAGTATGCACAGCATGGCGGTTCCGGCCGCAATACCGTATTTGGCAAAAACAAAGAAAACAACGTAGTCACAGTTTAAAAACTTCATTGCCTTCGGCACAGGTGCTGCCGATGAGCCAAACATTTGAAAACTGGAGACAGACTCCTGAAGATAGGGAATAATCCCTCCATTGGAGTTGTAATGAAGCATATCCGGGCCGAAAATGGACTGAAGCCTGATCATCTGGTACGTATGCAATACTCCCAGGTCCGTTCCCTTCCAGTAAAGAAGGAGGAGGGTGAGCACAGGTACGGCAATAAGAGCTGCTATGGTCCGGGCCTTTTTGACATGGAAGAATCCTTTCCATACGGCAATAAGCAGAAGCAGGAAACAGCCGCCGGCGAGCTCCAGACTCCCATGTACCATTATCGTCTTCAGTCCCATGAAAAATGGCATGAAGCTTAAGAGATAACAGACAGCTACTGCTCCGTATCCCTTTGTCCGGAATCTATAAAGCACTCCCGCGTAGAGAGGCAGGAACAGTGTCAGATAATTATAGATTCTCACTTTTCCCATGATTACGACGTGTGTATTTGCAATGATAAATATGACGACGAAGTAACCAAACCACAGAAGGAGGGGATACCGGCCAAGTATCGTGTAATCGACGATATAGACTGCGGCAAGAACAGCGAGTCCCACGAAGGTAAAAAAGCACTGGCGCGTCCAGAAATAGTCTGCAAGATCGCCGGAAATGCCGCCGAACAGTCCGGTATAGCATGTCATATACTGAAGCGCGAGGCCTAACGCGCTTAACAGAAGCACCAGAATGAGGAATTTCCACTCCAGATGCGGCCGGTGAATCCGGTTCAGGGCAGTTCCCGTCTCTATGGGATCTCCCATCTGGCGGACCGCCTCTCTCTTCGCCTCAGAAGGCGTCATGCCATCAGCCTCATAGGCATCAGACTGTTCCTGCACATGGTTTTCCAGCTCCTCCCTGACCATGATCCTGGCCTTTTTACAGCGGATCTGCTCCGATACGGTATCGAGATATTCAGTTAGTTCCATAGACGGCACCTCCTAGTACTGCGTTGCATAAATAGCTGAGTTATAGTGCCTGATATCTGCGTCAGGTGTGCGTCCGCGAAGCGACGGCGTAGTGGACCCTACGTCTAGCTTCGCGGGCGTGCTCCTGGCGTAGATAGCTGGTACTATAGCGCAGGGATTTATGCAATGCAGTGCTAGTACTCCGGATACTGCTCCGGCATATTGCTTCCACTCCTCTTCCTTCCCTTTCAGGTAACGCTTTCCCTCTCCGGTGATACTGTAATACTTGCGTACCTTTCCGGAAGCGTCCTCTTCATAGGAGGTCAAATATCCCTTCTGTTCCAGGGAATGCAGAAGGGGATACAGGGTTCCCGCCTTCAGTTCGAATACATCGTTGGATTTCTTCCGCAGATTTTCTATCATCTCGTATCCGTACATGTCTTTTTCTGTTAGAAGTTTTAGAAGAAGCATGGCGGTACTGCCTGAGATCAGGCTTTTGTCGATGGGCATGGGGGTACCTCACTTTCTTTTTTTTAGTTGTTGTATAGGCGATTTATGTATAGGTGATCTATATATATCGATTATCTATATAATAGTTGATGGCAGAGAAGATGTCAAGAGAGAACTGCCCTGTTTATATGAAATTGATCGTGCTGCCCGCTGGCCCGCAGTGGCCGCTCGATTCCGCTTCGCTCCATCTCGCTGACGGGCGTTCGCCCTATGAAAAAAGACATAGACAAATTTACTTTTGTGCAAGCACAACGTAAATTTGTCTATGTCTTTTTTCACACTGCTCAATGCTTATATCATGTTTCGGTACTCTCCCTTCCAGCCTTTGACCAGTTCGGAAGCACCTTTCATTCTTTTAATCGGATCTTTTAAGAATAGTTCGTCTAATTTTTCTAAGCTTTCAACCTTCTGCGCTGCTTCTTCTGCCTTCTTCATATCTTCATCCCATACCGCTTTTACATCTTCCGTAATCAATGTGCGGTATCTGTCTTTTAATACCAGATTGGGGTTCCATTTGGATAAATAATAGATTCGCTTTAATACGTCTCCACTCTTTGCTAAATCAAACGACTTCTGATACGCCTGATAGGCCTTCTCCATGGAAAATAAACGCGCATAGGAAGCTCCCAGATTGTTGTATATCTTCGCAAAAAAGGCGTCGTCTGTTGAAGACTCCTTTGGCATCTCTAAGATTCCTTCGTATTCTGCTACGGCTTTGCCGTACTGCTTTCTCGTGAAGAGGTAGTCGGCTTTGGCTTTGGCGAATTCGGGCGGGGTCATTTTTCTGTAGGTCTCGATCTTTTGACGGAAATGTTTGATCTCAGCTGCGTTGTAGTAGTCACATTCCGTCAGGATTAAAAACAGGAGCTCATCGGTGTCTTCTCCGCTCTGCTGCCATTTTTCCAGCTTGGCCGCCATAAAGCCCATCTCCAGCTCGCCGCGGATGAATTCGATCAGATGGTCATCCACGAAAGTCTCCAGTACCAGAAGCGGATTATGGTAGATCACATAGCAAAGCTCCTGGGAGGAGTAGAGGTGGACTCCCAGGCCCTCGAAATAAAAAGGATGTTTTACCGGCTCCTGCCGGCATAGTATCAGGCTCATATCATGACCTCTTGTCTGACTACGGCATCTGAGGCCGGGAACAGTTCTCCGAAGCCCTTGTCCTTAAGCACCACCGCCATCGTCTTCTCATCTAAAAATCCCACGCTGATCCCCACACGCGTCGTTCTCTCGGGCCGTTTCGGGAATCCCTCCAGCGGAATCTTTACCAGCTTTTTCTGCTTCGGATCCATGGGTGTTACTAAAAACTCTACGTAGTCCTGGTTATCCACGATCAAATCCACACTGCTTCTCGACTCATACCAGTTGTCGCCGGCAGCCGCCACGATCAGCTGGCTCTCACGGTTCTTGTGCAGCACCTTCATCGATATCGTCGAATGAAGCCGCCCCTCGCAGACACAGATAAAGGGGTAAGACGTCTTTTCATGGAGGTAATCCATGCCCTTAAAAGCGGCGCCCCTGGCAAACAGCTCCTGGTCCATGTAGACCTTTCGCCTGGAACAGAGAAGCTTCATGAAATCTCCCGCCCAGTCCTGCCGCTCAAAGCCTTTTCCTGTCAGGAAAATGGAAGAAAACAGCTTCTTGGAAAGCAGCCGCTCCGCACAGGAACTGAGGATCTTATCCGCCAGCTTTCCGCCGGAAGGGGTATTCAAAATATCGAGATTAAAGCTTTCCTCCAGCGCCTCATCCTCGGCCACCACAGTCATCTGCTTCATCCCGCGCTGAACCTTTAATTCGTGGTAATGGAGCGAATCCTCTGATAAATCGAAGACCGCTACCTGATTGCTCCATACTTCCTTCTTCTGGCTCAGAACGTAGTAGACAAAGCCTTCCGTATGGCTGATGATGTGCACCCGGTCCCTGGGGATCTCTAAGTAATCCGCACAGTACATCAGCGCGTCCATCAGCTTGACCTCCACCTTTTCCAGTGTGATCACCAGCTCCTTTACCTCATCGGAGAAAAATTCCTCCCTGGCCAGCGCCAGTATTTTCTTTAGATAGATCTTAAGCAGGGTGGTACCCTCGTATTTCACGCCTCCCAGCGTGGCGGTACCGTCCTTCATGACCATCTTTATAAGCTTGTCTACGATAATGCCTTCCCCCACCAGGGTGTATGCGTAAGCTTCTTCCCCCACATACCACTCGTCATCATCCTTTTTCCGGCAGATGACCGTCGGCAGGCACCACGTCTTTTCACGTTCGTGACAGCACAGCCTGGTATAGGCATCACATAAATCAAGTCCAATTATCAATCCGTCCATCGACAATCCCCTTATCTACATCAGTGGAAATAATTCTTCCGCGGCAGCATTCTTTGTTAAATACTCCCGCATCCGTTTTTTGAGCCCTTCTTCGTCCTTTAAACTCAGACACAGGCTCATTTCATTTAAACAGGCAAATCTGCTTTCCGAATCACCGGCCGCCGATGCAGCGTCACAGCTGACGCTTCCTTCTTTTTTCAGCACCCACTTGCCGTCTTCCAGTTCACTGATCCGGTACTCCATGATTTCCCCTTCAAAAAGGACCTTCTTCTTTACGAAAATCCCCTGGTACGTCCTTCCAATATCCTCGCAGTGGTATTCCTCCTCATCCGGCAGAATCCGGACCTCAAAATCGATCCGCGCGTTCCTGTCTGAATGATACTGGATCATGGCCTTGTCCATGATATCCTCCGGCATGGGAACGTATTTCGCCAGCTTCTTGAAATACGGGAATACCAGTCCCGCCTCCAGGAGAACCGCTGTCGTACTCTTTAACAGCTCCTTCTGCTCCTCTTCCAGCGAGGAAAGCTCGGAATAGTATTTGGTCAGAGCCAGCAGATAGATCGTTGGTATCCTGTCTTTGTCTGCGGAGCCGTTGACCGCGCCTTCCAGATAGGCGAAAACCTTGTCATCCGGAGTCTTGTCATCAAGGAAATACTCCGAACTCTTAATTGTAAAATATGCCCGGACGATGTTGTCACTCGTCTTCTTTTTGTTCATATAGAGGCTGAATACCCGGTCTATGGTTTCCGTGCATCCGGAAAACATCATCTGTGCGACCAGACGCTCCTCAAGATCATACGTCTCCACATGCTCGGAAATACCCTGCAGGAGTATGCGGTACATCTGATTCGTCAGACCGTTGTAGTGCTCGCAAAGGTAATCCAGGATGACGCTGTCGCTCATGCCTTCCAGAAAAACGCGGTACGACAGGTGGAGAAGCAGCGGATCTTCATCAAAAAGATTCTGAAGAATCATCTTGGTACACAGCTTTAAAAGCCGCTTGCTCTGAATCTCCTCGCAGCCGAATTCCCGTATCATATCGAAGGCTTCCTCAACATAATTGCGGTTGATTAAGGTCTCACAGATTCCCAGGCGTTCTTCCTTCGTAAGCAGACGCTTGTCGAGGCGCACCAGATAAGCGCCTCCCTCTGTGCTGTCTTCACTCACCGGATGAAGAGGAGAATCTCCCTCTTTCACGTTCGATGGAATGCCCGGCATATTCTGGTAATACTCTATGATTCTGGATAGCAGGAGTCTCTGATACAGCGGCTGGAGCCGTCCATCCTCCATGGCATCCTCCAGCATCCCCGCCTCCTTCTCATCTGCAATGCCCCTCTTTAGGATCTCGTCGCAGGCCCGGAGTCTGAGCATCGGATGATCGGGATACAGTTCAAAGCAGCGCGCCTCTAACTCCGGCTTATCCATCACCGGCGTCTTCTCATAAGGAACCGTACTGTAACGGTTTCCAAAGGCATCCTGGAACAACAGGATGCTGTGCTCGGAAAACAGCGGCACGTACGCTACGCCGTCGTCCAGAAGAAATGCGTCCTCCTCCAGCAGCTCCTCGTAACAGACAATTACATACTTCATCTTAAGGTTCCTGCACTCCACGCGGTAAGAACGCAGAATAGAGGGCAGTACCTTAGCCATAGGAAGGTCAATGACATCCTTGTAGATCATGTGTTCGTAAATAACGGCCAGATTACTTCCGATCCTCGATTCGAACAGCTGTTCTGTGGCGAATTTTTCGATATCCCGCTCATACACCTCATACAGCGGATCGGATTCCTTTAAGTAAACCAGCACATTTTTATAGAGCAGCGCCCTGCTGTGGCGGTCCAGCTCGCTACCGCCGTAGGAAAAATAGAGGAGCACTTCCTTGGGAAGCAGGTAGCAGTAATCCTTTGGAAGCGCGTACAGATAATACTCGTAAAGCCGTGTCAGGCTGATTCCTTCTTTGATCCCCTTCTCATACCACTTAAATGCCTCCGCACTCCTGCTCTCTCCCCGGATCAGTATGGAACAGACCGCCTCCAGTATTTCCTTTCCGGGATACTTCTCATACAGGCGTCCCAGCGCCCTGTAGTGAAGGCGGTTAAAATGCCTGGACGTCAGCGTAAGCCTCGCAGCAGCCAGCGCAAATTTCTCTCCCGCGGCGCCGTATCTGGCACCGAAGGACAGTACCTGCAGCTCAAACGGGCCGATACTCCGGATCAGATCCGGCTCTTCGGAAAGCAGCCTGCAGGCATGCAGATAGAGAAACGGGCTTCTCATGCCCGCTTCAAACTGGCGTCTCATCATGGATATGGCTCCGCCCGAATTCTCATTAAGCCGGCGGTCCAGCCTTAAAAGGATCAGAAACAGATTATGAAGGTCCGGATTCTCCTCCAGATATTTTCTCAGCAGACGAACCAGCGATTCCTTCTGGTATTCATCCGGCTGCAGAATCAGCCTCAGATACTGATAGTAACAGTAAAGCTCCAGCTTCTCCTGCCGCTCCGCCAGGATCTTCTCCCGGCATTCATCCAGCAGCAGCGCCGCCTGGCTCGTCCTGTCGTCTGAAAGGTATATCTCGGCCCTTAATAGCTTAATCGCCTCCTGCTGCCCCTTCATCTCCTCGATCTCATCCAGCGCCCGCAGCATCTGATTATGCGGAAAGTCCCCATCACCTGTGTTCGGCGGATTGTAAGGAAAGTCCCCATTACCTGCCTCTTTCTGCAAGCGCAGGTGCAGGTACGTCGCCACCGCTTCCTTCGTATAGGCGTCCTCCGCGGAAATACCACCGCCCGGGTTCACCATCGCGGTCACCGGAACGACGAAGCGCTCTTCGATTCCGGTAATGATAATGCGTCCCTGGTTCAGGCCCTGATGCATGCGCCTCGGATGGATGCGGTAGACGATCTCGCAGGTGTCGTCGGTAAAATCCTGGTCTCCGATGTTTCTCACCGGAATCTCTATAAAATCGCAGTCGGCCGTAACCTCAAGGCTTACGTAGCCCCAACCGCTTCTGGTTATCGTAATACATTCCTGGATCACTCCGTCCAGTTGGTCAAACCGCCGCTCGCTCTCGTCCGCAGTCAGCTTTACCGGCTCCTTGACACCGAGTCCGGTCAGGAATTCCTCCAGCTCCTTCTTCCTGTCCGGTCTTCCTTTTAAACCACCGTAAAGGGCCCTCACATGCAAATCCTTCATGAAGGGGGCCTCGAAAAAATCTCTATATTCAAATAAGCGAAGCGCTGTCTCATAGTCGTTCTTCGCTGTTCCAGCGAAATCCTCCGCCGTCTTTAAATCGCTCAATGCTTTCCCTGACGTACTCAGTTCCACACGAAAAGAATAAGGGACTTCTCTTTCTCCGCCATTGGTAACCAGATAGAAAGCTCCCTTAATCATATCTCCGTCTTCCAGAAAACCGGTATTCACCTCATAGACCAGATGGTTATAGGTGCCGCCAAACGCCCCATTAAGAAGCCTCACGCGGAAATTGGAAGAATATGCAAGTCCTTTTATATGCAGATTATTCTCACTGGTAACGACAAGTTCCCGCCTCGTGGCCCCGCCGGAACGCACCACGTCGTCAATTCCTTTCGGAGTGACCTTGATCACAGGAACCTCCGAATCGATGATGCCTTTAGCCAGCCTGTTGATTCGTTCTCTCATAGTACCACCTGTATCTTATGTTCTTCAGCCTGACAGCTGTTGTCTTTCAGTTTAATTACTATATTCTAACATATTTTCTATTGATTTAAAACCCTAAAATTGGTATGATAAAATAAAAACTGATAGAAGAAGGACAAGAATCATGACAACGAATGAAAAAGCTTTATTATTGCATGAAAAATGGAACGGCAAGCTGGAAACTATTTCCAAGGCCGAAGTAAAAAGCAGGGAAGATTTGGCCCTCGCCTATACTCCCGGCGTTGCGGAGCCGTGTAAGGTCATCGCTGCCGAACCGGAAGCCGCTTATAAATATACAATCAAATCCAACACGATCGCGGTTGTTTCCGACGGCAGCGCGGTTCTTGGCCTCGGCAATATCGGACCTCTGGCCGCCATGCCCGTTATGGAAGGAAAGGCCGTGCTCTTCAAGGAATTCGGCGGCGTCAACGCATTTCCAATCTGCCTGGATACCCAGGATACGGAAGAGATCATAAAGATTGTTGTGGGTATCGCTCCTGCTTTCGGAGGAATCAATTTAGAGGATATTTCCGCGCCCAGATGTTTTGAGATTGAGGAACGCTTAAAAGAGCTGCTCCCCATCCCCGTCTTCCACGATGACCAGCACGGAACCGCCATCGTCGTTCTGGCAGGAATCATCAACGCATTAAAGGTGACCGGCAAGAAGAAGGAAGACTGCCGGGTCGTCGTAAACGGAGCCGGTTCCGCTGGAATCGCCATCACAAAGCTTCTCTTAACCTACGGATTTTTGCACATCACCATGTGTGACCGCGCCGGAATCTTAAAGAAGGGCATGGACGGCTTAAACTGGATGCAGGAAAAGATGGTGGAGGTGACCAACTTAGAAGGCGCAGACGGCAGCCTGGCCGACGCCATGAAGGGCGCCGATATCTTTGTCGGCGTGTCCGCACCGGGAATTGTCACAAAAGAGATGGCCGCGTCCATGAACACGGATGCGATCCTGTTCGCCATGGCAAACCCGGTTCCTGAGATTATGCCTGACGTCGCAAAAGAGGCCGGAGCGAAAATTATCGGCACCGGCAGGTCTGATTTCCCCAATCAGGTCAATAATGTAGTTGTATTCCCGGGCATCTTTAAGGGTGCTTTAGAGGGACGCGCCACTGCGATCACTGAAGAGATGAAGCTGGCTGCCGCCACCGCGATCGCAGGGCTGGTGGATGAATCCATACTGGATGAAAACCATATTCTGCCGGAGGCATTTGATCCCCGTGTGGCCGATGTGGTCAGCCGTGCAGTGAAAGATCATATACAAAAGTAAGAATCAATCTATGGAGGGTGTCCTATGTTGTCAGAACCCATGACGCTTTATAAATTAATGATTTTGTATATGCTGAAGCAGGTCAATTTTCCCCTTACCAGTGCGCAGCTGTCAAATTTTTTCCTGGAGCATGAATACACCACGTATTTCACGCTGAATCAGGCATTAAACGAACTTCTGGAGGCCAAGCTCCTCCATGTGGAGACCAACCACAACAGCAGCCGCTATGAGATCACGCGGGAGGGAGAAGAAACCCTTTCGTTCTTCGGCAACAAGATATCCTCTGCCATCATTGAAGACATCGATGAATATTTGAAAGAGAACAAGTTCCGCCTCCGCAACGAGGTGGGCGTGACCGCGGATTTCTACAAATCCACCAACCAGGATTTCATCGTTCACTGTGAGGTGCGTGAGGGTAAGAGCTGTCTGATCGATTTAGAGCTCGCCGTCCCCGACAAGGACCAGGCGGAAATCATGTGTGACCACTGGAAGGCCAAGAGCCAGGAAATCTACGCATTTGCCATGAAGGCTCTCATGAGCGACTAAAAAGGCAATTATAAAGGGGGAATTCCCATGCAGATCAAAAAACAGAAATCATTGATTCAGGAAATCAGAGATGAGTATCAGGCAGAAGTGAAAAAGCTGAAACGGAAGAAATTTCTTTTGAAGGCAAAGCTACTGCTGACCATTGTCCTTCCCGTCTTTATCATCCTGCTTTCGGTGAAGGTTATCAAAACCTTTGTGCGCATCAAGGTCAGAGATATCTTTTCCAAAAAGCCCAGAGATTCGAAGGGCACGGAGAACGTGCAGGTCTCTAAGAGCCAGGGACAGGGGAAGACACAGGAACAGACACAGGAACAAACGCCTCCGGAACCGGAGCCGTTAAAACCAGCCGTTCCGGTTCCGGCAGTTATGACGCCGGTAGAAAAAGAAATTATAACGCCGGTTCCTGTGGTGACGGAATCTGTCACTGTATCTGAATAGAGTCATACAAAAATGGTATAAGGAGCATTGGGGATTGGAAATATCCACATGCTCCTTATACCATTTTCAGATTACCATTTTTTATGCATCTCTTTTGTATTTCTATGTATTTTATTTCAATCCACATTCTGAGTTCAGAATACAAAACCCAGAAAGACATAGTAGCTATGCTGCCATTTTAGTAAAAGGATGATATTGCACTGATACAGGGAATTCCGGTAGTACCTGAAATACCAGCTCGTGCGCCTTTATCGTCCGAGCAAAATACATATAACTGTATATGATCCTGATTTTGAAGAACTTGCTGCATAAGGTAAGTTTTAATCTCGCCCAGATTATTGCCATATCCTACTGTCATATCACAATTGGCAATCTCTATCATAAAATAGTCGATTGGCATTTTGATGTACAGTTCAAGGCTCATGTAAAATCTCCTGTAAAAATCTTTGTCAAACAAATCACAGGCATTTTTTAAGTATGAAAGATACAGGGAAACAGCACTCTTTCCATAATTCTGATATAGTAGCATAATGAGAGAATAATCTGCTCATGGCAGCTTCATATCTGTGCAAAATCTTACAGAGAGTTTCCTGATCTGATACGTTTCTCTTGTCAGAAAGTAAATCATATTCTGAATTTTGATCCATTAGCTGCTTAAGGCTCCCAAACCTGAGAATCTCCGGGGTACGTCTTTGCCATCTTTCAGCGTCAGGTTCATAGCTGACCGCTTTTCTCAGTACTTCCTTTTTCACATTTAAAAATTCGTAAACAGTATCCGTATTTATATATCCTTCTTCATAAAGCCGCAGTAAAACTGCTTTATATGGAACTGAAAAAATTGCCATTAATCTGATCATATCGCCCAACACCTGACCGGATTTGGGAATTCCATAAATCTGCATTTGTTCATACAAAGCATTGGAAGGAACAAGAAGTAATCCGGCGAACGCATTCGCTTCCAGATCTTCTTTACATTTTACGTCTTCATCCATAACAGCCGCATTTAAAATAGAGCCCTTTCTTAAAACACTTCCGTTTTTTCTCTAAAAAACACCAAATATGATATAACTCATGAGCAGCTGCAAAAATCTGATTTGATACTGGCAGCCATGAGTTTACATAAGTAAACACTCTTCCTTTCTGTACGCATGTAAGTGCACAAAAATCATCATCTTTTGTAGGAAACCGAAAAAGATCCAAGTCTTCCTGTTTTTTTCGTGCGTAATTAGTCAACACTGAGAAAATATCATCCTGTATAATATTATTTCCATTGTACAGGCTATTGAACTGTATGACAGCTTGGAACAGTTCCTGGAACTTCTTTTGATCATTCATATAAAGGCTATTATCTAAAACATTCCCCATTAAAGTTCAGTCCACTCCTCTCTCATCATCTTGCCGTTTTCTCTGATCTTATCATGAAAAAGGATCAATTCAATCAAAGTATCTATATCCTGTATGGACTGCTTTGCTTTACCGGGTTTTTACCTGCCCCATAAAAACATGGAACACATTCATCTCTTCATAATCCTATGGAATTGATGTCAGTGCTTCCATACTGGTACCACAATATTCGGATATCTGCCGCAGTTCTGCCGCATTAATGGTGCGAAATAAAATAAAAGCCCCGCAAAATCACCAGACTTTGCAGGGCTTCCAACACAAACCTTCCATATGAACTTTTATACCGTTTCGACTATCCGTTATTTCCTCCGCCTACCCCTGCATAAACCGGTTCAAAAACTCCTTGGTCGAGTTCTTCTGCGGGTTTCCGAAGATATCCGCCGGAGCACCCTCTTCCTCGATCACCCCGCCCGCCATATAGACGACATGGTTCGATACGTCGCGGGCGAACGCCATCTCGTGGGTGACGATAATCATGGTCAATCCCTCTTTTGCGAGCGTCCTCATGACGGCAAGCACCTCGCCCACCATCTGCGGGTCCAGAGCAGACGTCGGCTCGTCAAACAACAGAATCTCCGGTTCCATGGCGAGCGCCCTGGCGATTGCCACACGCTGCTTCTGGCCGCCGGACAGCTGCCTCGGCTTCGCGTTGATATAGGGGGCCATTCCTACCTTCTCCAGATAAAGCATGGCCTTACGTTTTGCTTCTTCCTTATCTTTCTTTAAAACCTTGATCTGGCCGACCATGCAGTTGTCAAGCACCGTCATGTTATTAAAGAGGTTGAAATTCTGGAACACCATTCCCACGCGCGTACGGTAGGATGCGGCGTTCATCTTTCTGTCGGTGATGTCCTTATCGTGATACAGGATCTCTCCCGTAGTCGGTGTCTCCAGAAGGTTGACACAGCGCAGCAGTGTGGATTTACCGGAACCGGAGGCGCCTATGATGCACGTCACATCGCCCTCAGCCACAGAGAAATCGATATCCCGGAGCACCACGTTCGTTCCGAACGTCTTGCTTAAATGATGGATTTCCAGTACTGTATTTCCTGCCATAATTACTTATCCTCCTTCTCGTTTGGATCTGGGAATTTCACCAGGCCGCTGGTGTAGGCAAGCGTATCCGTGGTAGCGAGATCGTAGCTGTCCGAACCGTCCATCTTCTTCTCCCAGTGACGCAGAATTCTGGAGCAGGTGAAGGTAAGGATAAAGTAAATCACCATCGTAATGGTAAATGCCTCAAAATACGTATAGTAAGCGCCGGCCACGCCCTTCGTCGCATAGAACAGCTCTACGACGCCGATCATGGAAAGCACGGAAGAATCCTTGATGTTAATGATTAAGTTATTGCCGATCTGAGGCATGATGTTGCGCAGCGCCTGAGGCATGATAACATTGACCATAGTCTGGATATGATTCATACCGATGGCTTTCGCGCCCTCTGTCTGTCCCGGATCGATGGATAGGATGCCGCCGCGCACCGTCTCTGCCATGTAAGCCCCCGTATTAATGGATATAATAAAGTAAGCGGCAAACGTCTGGGACATGTTAAATCCAAACAGAACGGAAGATCCATAGTAAATAAACATGGCCTGAACCATCATGGGCGTTCCGCGGAATACCTCCACGTAGATATTTAAGATCAGCTTGATAAGTCCCAGAACTCCCCTTTTAACAGGATTATCCTTCTTATCCACCGGTATTGTCTGGACGATTCCGACCGCGAATCCGATGATACAGCCGATCAGTGTGCCGACAAGGGCGAGCGCCATAGTCTTTCCGGCGCCGTTTAAAAATGATACTCCGTATTTCTGCAGGATAAATAGAATCCTTCCAAAAAAATCTGACGGCAGCGACATAAGATTACCTCCAATTTAATTAAAACAGAACAAGCGGCACGGAATGAAACTGCCCTGTCCCGTGCCTGCATGCCCTGCCGATTTCTGTAATTTAAGATTATTCTGATAATGGCTGAACGGAAATCGCCTCTTCCATCATCTTGTTATAATCATCTTTTGTCATCGTAGCCAATACACTGTTGATGGCGTCCTTTAACTCTGTATTCCCCTTCTTTAAGGAAATACCGATGTTGATATCTTCATCCGATACCTGGAACTCGCCGTCCTTGCCCGTGAAATCAAGCAGCTTGAAATCCGGATACGCAATGAGCGCAGCCTGTCCGGTAGGCTTGTCTGTTACAACCAGATCACATCTGCCGGAGTTTAAAGCTACCAGCATGGCCGGTGCAGACTCCTGTGCCGGCTGAATGTTGCCATCCGGGATCTGCGGCAGGCAGTTGTCGTACCAGATTGTGTTTAACTGAGAGGTAGCGGTGGCTCCTGCAAGGTCTGCAACGCTGGCCGCATTCTCATACTTTCCGCCTGTCTTTACCAGAGTTACGATCGTCGCGTAGTAATACGGCTCCGTAAAATCTACAGACTGAAGGCGCTCAGCGGTGATGGACTGTCCCGCAATGACACAGTCAACCTTTCCCGACTGTACGGCCGGTACCAGGGAATCCCAGTCCAGCTTAACGATCTCTAACTTATAGCCGAGCGTGTCGGCGATCTTTTTCGCCATCATAACATCATAGCCGTACGCAAAATCGGAGCCTCCCGAAATCGCGACAGCGCCGTTGGCATCCGTAGGCTGGGTCCAGTTATACGGAGCGTAGCTGCACTCCATCGCAACCTTCAATACCTTCTCTCCGCCTCCATTCGCCTCTGCTCCGGCGGCCGGCGTACTCTCTGCCGCATTCTTGCTCCCACACGCAGTCAGCGCCGATACGGCTAAAACCACCGCAAGGCAGGCTGCTGCCAAACTCTTTCCTGTTTTTTTCATAACTTTTTCTCCTCTGCACTATCTCATAAATAGGTTCATTATAAAAAGATTTTGTCTCCTTGTCAAGACTCTCCCATCATTTCCTCGATCAGAGCCCATATTTCGTCTCTTCCCTGTTTCGTTTCAGCGGAAAATGGGATAACCGTCACATCCTGGCCGATTTCCAGTCCCTGACGAACCATCTTCATATGCTTCTGTACCTGGCTCCGGTTGATCTTGTCCAGCTTCGTCGCAATGATAACCGGCTGATATCCGTTGTACACGATCCAGTCGTACATGGTCTTGTCGTTGACGGATGGCTCATGGCGGATGTCGATAAGCAGGAACACACGCTTCAGCATGGGAGACTGGTGGAGATAGTTTTCAATCATCTTCCCCCATTTGGCCTTTACCTCCTGAGCTACCTTTGCGTAGCCGTAGCCCGGTAAATCCACGTAATAAAGGGCATCGTTGATATTGTAGAAATTGATGGTCTGGGTCTTGCCCGGCTGGGAAGACGTGCGCGCGTACGCCTTGCGGTTCATCAGCGCGTTAATCAGCGACGACTTCCCCACATTGGACTTCCCCGCAAATGCAAACTCCGGCTTCGTATTGTCCGGCAGCTTACTGGTAATTCCGCACACGGTCTCCAGTTCTACTGTTTTGATTATCATATGGCTTCCTTTCTATTCGCTTACAAGGGCTTCCTTCAGCACGTCTGCCATATCCTTCACAAAAATGATGGTCAGCCCCTTCGTAATCTCCTTTGACAGCTCCGCAATGTCGGGCCTGTTCTTATCCGGCACGAGAACTCTCTTCATATGTGCCATCCTGGCAGCCAGGATCTTCTCCTTTAAGCCGCCGATCGGAAGCGCCCTTCCGCGCAGTGTGATCTCTCCCGTCATGGCCAGCTTCGCATCCACCTTTCTCCCCGTGACAGCCGACAGCATGGCGGTCGCCATGGTAATGCCTGCCGACGGGCCGTCCTTCGGAACTGCTCCCTCCGGAATATGGAGGTGGATATCGTGTTTTTCAAAGTAATCATCCGCCACGCCGTACTCCGGGCAGATGGAACGGATATAGCTTAATGCCGTCTGGGCCGATTCCTTCATCACATCGCCCATCTGGCCTGTCATCTGCATCGTTCCCTTGCCAGGCATGACGTTGACCTCGATCTGCAGAGTGTCTCCGCCTACGCTGGTCCACGCCAGTCCTCTGACGATTCCCACCTGATCTTCCTCATTAACATCCTCGAAGGTGATCTTCTCCTTGCCCAGATACTTTTCCAGCCCATTTTCCGTAATTCTGATGGCCTTCTTCTTATCTTCCAGGAACTCTCTGGCGGCCTTCCGGCAGATATCCCCGATCCGGCGCTCCAGATTTCTCACTCCGGCTTCCCTGGTATAATTATGGATAATCTTCTCAAGAGCCTTGTCGGTAATGGAAACCTGTTCTTCCGTCAGACCATTTCGCTCCAGCTGCTTTCTTACCAGATAGTTTTTCGCAATATGGAACTTTTCATTCTCCGTATAGCTGTTTACTTCAATCACTTCCATACGGTCGAGCAGCGGTCCCGGTATGGTCTGCGTCGTATTCGCCGTGGCGATAAAAAGCACATTGGACAAATCGATGGGGAGTTCTACATAGTGGTCGCGGAACTTCACATTCTGTTCGCTGTCCAGCACCTCCAGCAGCGCGGAGGAAGTGTCTCCCTTATAGTCACTGCTCACCTTGTCGATCTCATCCAGAAGCATCAGCGGATTGCTGACTCCGGCCTGCCGCATGGCTTCCACGATGCGGCCCGGCATGGCGCCGACGTATGTCTTTCTGTGTCCACGGACCTCCGCCTCGTCGTGGATTCCGCCAAGGCTGATGCGGACGTACTGCTTGTTCAGCGCCCTGGCCACAGAGCGCGCGATGGACGTCTTACCGGTTCCCGGAGGTCCCACAAGGCAGATAATCGGGCTCGTTCCTTTCTTCGTCAGAACACGGACGGCCAGGTATTCCAGGATTCTCTCCTTTACCTTTTCCAGCCCATAGTGATCCGCGTTTAAAATCTCCTCGGCATGCGATATGTTGTTATTGTCCTTCGACACCTTTTTCCACGGCAGATCCAGCACTGTCTCCAGATACATGCGGAGTACGTTGGCCTCCTGGCTTCCGCCCGGCATGGCCTTGAACCGTTCGATCTCTCTGTGAATCTTGTCCTTCGTCTCCTTGTCCGCCTTTAAAGCCTTAAGCTGCTTCTCATACTCGTCGGCGTCGGACAGCGGGTTGTCCTCACCCAGTTCCTCGCGGATCACCTTCAGCTGCTCCCGCAGGATATAGTCCTTCTGATTCTTATCCACATTCTCCTTGACACGTCCCTGGATCTCCCTTTTTACACGGGTAATCTCGATCTCGGTCAGAAGATTTCTCATGACGGTCTCATAACGCTCTTCCAGCAGCACACACTCCAGAACCTTCTGGCGGTTCTTGTAGTCCCAGGTCAGCTGGATCGCAATCTGATCCAAAAGCTCGCCTAAGTCCGTAATCATCATCAGGTTCGGGAAGACCTCCTTCAGCATCCGGGGATTCTCCTTGCCGTATTCCTCCAGTTTTTCTTTCAGAATACGCACCATGGCCTGCCTCGTAACGTAGTCCAGGGAATCCTCCGACTCCGTTAAGGTTCCGATCTCACCGACAAGCATGGGTTCCTCGCTGTCCAGTCCCAGAAGCTCCACACGCTCCTGGCCCTCGACCATAACGCGAACCACGTTATTCGGAATCTTCACCAGCTGCTTGATCAGCGCCACACAGCCAACTGAATGAAGCTCATCGACTCCCGGATCTGCCTCCTCGCTGTTCTTCTGAGTGACGAGGCAGACTCTCTGGTCTCCGATCATCGCCTTCTCCACAGCCGCGATGGACTTGCTGCGGCTGATGTCGAAATGTATCATCATTTTAGGAAGGACAGTCATGCCACGCAAAGCAATGACCGGCATCGTTATTGTCTTATCTTCCATATTTCTCTCCTTTGCATCCCGACAGGACAGATGGATCCATCTAGTACAGCATTGCGTAAGTTTCGGTGAATTATGTGCTTGATATTTGCGTCAGGGGCGCGTCCGCGAAGCGACGGCGTAGTGGATCCTACGTCTAGCTTCGTGGGCGTGGTCCTGGCGTGAATAGCGAGTGCAGAATTCACCGGAACTTATGCAACGCTGTACTAGCTTACTGCACGCGGAAATAAGGAAAGGTGCTGCAGCAGTTCTTCCTGCTGTAACACCTTTCCGAACTTTCTCTGGATCCTATGCAATCTCGCCTGTCTTATCTTTTCTCAGTTTCTGGGCCAGGGATTTTCTGGGTACCGTCGTATCTCTGTAGATGATCTCCGGTTCTCCCTCTTTATTCACAACAGCCTTGGTGATCGTACAGATACCGATGTTGCTGTCGGATGGAATCTCATACATGATATCCATCATGACGCTTTCCATAATGGAACGCAGACCTCTGGCTCCCGTCTTTCTCTCCACTGCCAGCTCCGCAATCCTTTCGACTGCTTCCTCGGTCAGCTCCAGCTTTACATCGTCCAGCTCAAACAGCTTCTGATACTGCTTGATCAAGGCGTTTCTCGGTTCTGTCAGAATCTTTACCAGCGCCGCCTTGTCGAGAAGCTCTAATGACACGGTAACCGGCACACGGCCGATGAATTCCGGAATCAGACCGAATTTTACGAGATCCTGCGGAAGTACTTTCTTCAACAGGTCGTCGATATCGGTTCTGTTCTTATCCACGATCTCGGCATTGAAACCGATGGAGCCCGCGCTTAAACGGCTCTCGATGATCTTCTCGAGCCCGTCGAAGGCACCGCCGCAGATGAACAGAATGTTGGTGGTATCGATCTGAAGAAGCTCCTGATGGGGATGCTTTCTTCCGCCCTGAGGCGGCACGCTGGCGACCGTTCCCTCCAGAATCTTTAAGAGTGCCTGCTGCACCCCTTCACCGGATACGTCTCTCGTGATGGACACGTTTTCGGATTTTTTCGTAATCTTGTCAATCTCATCGATATAGATAATGCCGTACTCAGCCCTGCTGATATCGTAATCCGCGGACTGAATCAGCTTGAGCAGAATGTTCTCCACATCCTCGCCCACATATCCCGCCTCGGTAAGCGCCGTGGCGTCCGCAATGGCAAACGGTACGTTGAGCACCTTTGCGAGCGTCTGTGCCAGATACGTCTTACCGGAACCGGTCGGTCCCAGCATCAGGATATTACTCTTCTGTACATCCACATCCATGTTTCGTCTGGATGTGATTCTCTTATAGTGATTATAGACCGCTACGGACAATACCTTTTTGGCACCGTCCTGTCCGATGACGTAGTCATCCAGAAATGACTTGATCTCCTTCGGCTTCATTAAGTTGATGTCACTGAAATCAGGTCCTTCTTCTTCATGACTGTCGAACTCTTCTTCTAATATCTCCGCGCAGAGATCAATACACTCGTCACAGATATAGACATTATTGGAACCGGCAATCAGCTTCTTTACCTGGTCCTGCGTTTTCCCGCAAAAAGAGCATCGGATTTTGTCGTCTGTTCTGACCGGCATATACACACCTCATTCTTTCTCAATTAATCACTAACTTAATGCTCGTGGCTGTAGATAATTTCATCAATCAGGCCGTAAGCCTTTGCTTCTTCGGCGTTCATGTAGTTATCGCGCTCTGTATCGCGTTCGATCACTTCATACGGCTGGCCTGTGTTTGCAGCCAGGATCTCGTTCAAACGCTTCTTGATCTTTAAAATGTTTTCCGCAACAATCCTGATCTCGGTCGCCTGTCCCTGTGCGCCGCCGGAAGGCTGATGAATCATGACCTCCGCATTCGGAAGAGCGAATCTCTTTCCCTTTGCACCGCCGGACAGTAAGAATGCGCCCATGCTGGCCGCCATGCCCATACATACGGTGGAAACGTCACACTTGATATAGTTCATCGTATCGTAGATCGCCATACCCGCGGTTACGGAGCCGCCCGGGCTGTTGATGTAGAGGTTGATGTCCTTGTTAGGATCCTCCGCCTCCAGAAACAGAAGCTGGGCTACAACGATACTCGCGGATACATCCGTCACTTCTTCACCCAGGAAAATGATTCTTTCTTTTAAGAGTCTTGAATAAATATCGTAAGAACGCTCGCCCTTACTAGTCGATTCAATGACATAAGGTACTAAACTCATATTGTTTCCTCCTCGTTGCGAATTCTGGTCTGCCGTTCTTATATTACGAAAGCCGAGCAGATTCCAAACATAGTCAGGAATCTCCCCGGTCTTCTAAACGTAATTATTACAATCCGCATGCTGAGGTTTGTAATTCACCCTCAGCATGACAAAGCTATTTATAACTACTCTGCCAGATTACTCAGACCGCTTTGACCTCCAAAAGTGGGGATAAACCACTAATGACAGAAAATCCACATTAATTAAACTAACTTTGCCTCAGCAACCAGGAAATCAACTGCTTCCTGAACTGCCAGGTCTTCCTTCATCTGCTCGATGCCGTTCTCTCCCATGTATTCCTTGATCTGGGCAACTTCCATCTTGTAGGATTCAGCCATGTCTGCGATCTCTTTCTCAACAGCTTCATCGGAAACTGTGATGTTTTCAGCTTTTACAATCGCTTCTAATACGAGTCTTGTCTGAATTCTCTTAACAGCCTGTGGCTTCATCTGTTCTTTTAAAGTATCGATCGTCATGCCGGTGAACTGCATGTACTGCTCAAGGGAAAGGCCCTGGCTCTGCATTCTTCTTGCATAATCGTTGACCATGTTGTTTACCTGGCTGTCGATCATCGGCTCAGGAATGTCCATTGTGGCATTCTCCACTACCTTGTCAACAACATGATTCTCATTCTCTGTAGCGGCTTCTTTCTGCTTTGTTAAGGAAAGCTTGGCCTTTACATCGTTCTTGTACTCTTCGAGGGTCTCGAATTCGGAAACTTCTCCGGCAAACTCATCGTTTAACTCCGGAAGCTCTTTTCTCTTGATCTCCTTAACGGTTACCTTAAATACTGCTGGCTTACCGGCAAGTTCTTTTGCATGGTATTCCTCCGGGAAGGTTACGTTTACTTCGCACTCTTCGCCGATGTTCTTACCGATTAACTGCTCTTCGAATGTATCGATGAAGGAATGGGAACCGATGGTTAAAGGATAATCCTCGCCCTTTCCGCCTTCAAACGGAGTTCCGTCTACAAATCCTTCGAAATCAACAACCGTCTGGTCTCCGTCTTCTACTGCTCTGTCCTCTACGGTGATCAGTCTGGAGTTCTGCTCCTGAACCTTCTTAAGCTCTGCTTCGATGTCCTCGTCGCTCACTTCAGCGGATGCCTTCTCTACTTCGATTCCTTTGTACTCGCCGAGAGTCACTTCCGGCTTAACAGCTACGGTAGCTGTGTAGATTAATTCTTTCCCTTTTTCAACCTGTACAACGTCGATTTCAGGTCTGGATACAACGTCCAGTTTGCTCTCTGTTACGGCATCGCCGTATGTTGCGTCGAGAGCTTCGTTGATGGCATCCTCATATAATACCTCTACGCCGTACATCTTCTCTACCATGGCCTGAGGAGCTTTTCCTTTTCTGAAGCCAGGTATGTTGAATCTGCTCTTATTCTTATTAAAAGCCGTGGTGAGCGCTTTTTCAAACTGTTCAGCTGGTACCTCTACGGTTAATTTTGCCATGTTCTTTTCTAATTTCTCTACTTGTAAACTCATTCTATGGGTTCCTCCTTGAATATATATGTGAACCGCCATACCGACAGGGCGTTACACTTCAATTTAGCATTATAGCATACTCATTCGGTAAATTCCAGTACTATTTCTGTGAAAAGTCCGATTTTTGGGCAAAATCCTGCATTTTCCTGACAATGTACGGATCGATTGGACGGATTTCCATCTGAGGCCGTCCGATATAGTATCCCTGGAACAGCTCGACGCCGCATTGAATCAGGAATTCCAGTTCCTCCTTCGTCTCCACGCCCTCTGCCAGAACCGTGATATGATTCTGCCCCGCAAAGTCCAGGATATTATTCAGAATCAGCTGACGGTTGGGATCTTCATGGATCCGCTGCACGAGACTCATGTCCACCTTGATGATGTCGGGCTCCATGTCGAGAAGCACGGTTTCACTGTTGTAGCCGGCGCCGAAGTCGTCGATAGCGATAAGGCCGTTCCACTTTTTGGTCACTGCGATTTTACGGCTCATATACTCCTGATTCACGGGTTCCCCTTCCGTAAGCTCCGTCACGACACGGGACAGATAGCGGCTGTACCGGTTCCAGAGATCGGCTTCCTCCTCCTTCGACATACAGGCGCTGGCAATGGAGTTGATGAAAAGCCGTTCCGTCTGTCCCAGCGCGCCCGCCTGATCCTGTTTTTCCACAGCCTTCAGACCGGCATACCAGGTCACCGTCTCCATCTGTGTAAGCTTCGCCTGAGCCCGCGCCAGATTCAGCACCTCTTTGATCCCTTTTAAATTCGTAAAATTGGGCCGCATCAGCAGCTCATAGCCAAAGACGCTTCCGTCCCGCCTCGTGATCGGCTGGAATGCAAAATCCACTTCCCGCGTCTCCAGCATCCGGTTTAATTCTTCCCGCCCGGCCAGCATATAGGAATTGTTGGAATAATCATTGGAATCGAATTCCATGATAATGCCCTTCACGCTGTGCTTCACCATGTACATGGCAAAGTCAGCGTAATTTAACAGTGTGTCAAAATCCACGGCGTCATCCGGATACCACGCCATGCCTCCGGAAACGCGGACAGGAATCTGATAACCGCCCTTCATCTCCAGGCTGGTGGACTGCAAAAACTGCATGAAGGACTGGACTCTCCGCCTGATCTCCTCTTTTCCGCCGCCCCCGTAAATCAGCGTGACGAATTCATCACCGGAATAGCGCGATACGATGGCGCCTTCCTCTTCCAGCCGCTTTAAGCAGTTGGCAAACAGAACGATATAGCGGTCGCCCTCGTCATGGCCGTACGTATCGTTGATATACTTTAAATTATCGAGATCCCACATGGCCACAGCCGCGGTCTGAATGTTCCCATCCGCCATGGCCACCACCAGCTGTTCCCGAAATGCCCTTCTGTTATAGAGGCTGGTGAGCAGGTCGTAATTTCTCTCCCGCTCCAGCTTCGCCTTCTCCTCCACGTCGCCCGTCACATCCGAGAGCACGCCGAGGACCGTTCCCGCCTCCTGTGTATCCAGGATGAGGCGGACCCAGCGTCCCTTACCGGCCGCATTTGCCCGGTCAGACGCGCCCCTCTCTGCTTCATCTGCCGTCGGCCGCGCCTCCACATGAAACAGGTAATTTTCGCCGTCTCTCTTTGTATTCCTGATACCGGCCTCCATCCGCTGCCGGAACTCCTCGCTGCCCATATAGCAGTACGGCTCCCCCGGCTCTTCCCATCCCATCATCTCAAAAATGGAACGGCTGCAGAATACGCTCTCATTATTTTCTTCATACTCAAACACGCCGATCAGCACGTTGGCGTGCTCTAAAATGCTGGAAATCTTCGATGCGGACCGCTCCACATCCGCACTCAGCTGTTCGATGGTCTCTGTCAGTTCATCGATCTCCCCGATGTGAACCCGCGTCAGCGTAAGGCCGTGTTCTCCCGACCGTTTACGCACCTCATTGACCAGGCCGCGAATCGGGTCCGTGACGATCTTGCCGATGATAAAGACACCGAATACACTTAAAATAATTGGAATCAGAATGGAGCTCAGCAGCATGCTTCGAATGGAATTATAAAAGGACAGCAGGTCGTTCTTCCTGGCCATCCCGACCAGGACCCACTCCTCCTGTTCAAACGGCGTATTATAGTTATACACCTCCAGCTGCTTTACGCTGGCATACCACCCGGCCCGGTCGGAGGATCGCAGCTCGCCGATGCCTTCCTCCTCGTTATCCGTATATTCCAGGTACTCGTCTCCCTTAAAATACTGATTATAAAGATAGCCTGACGATGCTACGGGAGTGATGGTATTCTCTCCCGCCTGACGGACTCCCAGGGCGTAGCAGACCTCGAAGCTGCTCTCCGTCCTGTCGGAGCTGAGCACCTGCTCGATCCTTCCGATTCCCATCTCCAGGCCGAACACGCCCACGATGCTTCCGTCCGCCAGGATGATGGGGGCGGAATACGTGATGACAGGAATGTCTTTGGGACTCAGGCGGAACGGCTTGCTTAAATAGGCAAAATTCAACCGGTCCTCTGCCCCGGCCTGATTCTCCACGGAGGAATAAAACGGTTTTTTATAGAAATCGGTGCTGCCGTCATCGGCCGTCATGTCAAAGCCCAGGTCCCAGAAGGAATCCAGAGGAATCCCGTATTTATTGGCAAGGGAAGGAAGCCCCCGCTCCAGAAGCAGGGACGAATTATCCTGATTATAGCTCCTGCCGGGATTGGAATCGCGTATGTAAAACCCGGCCTTCGTATTTTCCGCACTGTTCTGCGCGGCCGGACCATCCAGCACGACGAATATTCCCGTGCCGTAGCTGCGGCGCATGAGATCGACGGCTCTGTTCATAATCCCGTCGGCAATCTCCCGGTTTAAATCATAATCGCTTGAAATACAGGACGCATCTTTATGCTGTTCGTCTAAAACCGACTGAATCTCAGACGCCATGGATCCGGAGTCATTGACGACATTGATCCACTGGTGGATCGTCTCCTTCTCCAGATAGAGCCTGGTGTTATCCGTATTCTCACTCAAAATATGGATTTCATTATTCTTCAGTTTTTTAGAAACACCGCCGAACAGAACCATTCCGGCCATAATCAGTGCCTGTATAATCAGCAGCACCAATAACGGCCAGAGCAGATGGGTTCTGATGGATTCATTCCTGCCTTTTTTCATAACTACTCTCCGATGATGGTCTCCAGTTGTTCTTTTGTATCCTCATACCACTGTTCAAAGTTAGATTCTTCCGTAAACTGCTCTACGGCTTCTTCCCTGGACTTTCCCTGCGCCATGAGGGACAGCACGGTCTCTCTGTCATCTCTGGCCTTATCCGCCATGGTAGCGTTTAAAATGGCGCGCGCCTGATCTCCGCCCTCGAAGGGCTTCGTCGTATACAGCTGATACTTGTTGGCAGTCTCCAGGCCGATCAGCAGGTTCTCGCCCGCCGCGTCTTCCTCTCCGTTCTCCGCCAGCACGGTCTCCAGCCGTTCCTTCACTCCCGCTTCCTTCTTAACCGGCAGATAGCCGGAGGAGACGGAAAATCTGATATTATTGTCAACACCCGTAAACCACTTCAAAAAAGTGGACGCCGCATACTCTCTCTTCTCCTCAGACTTTAAGATCATCATGCCTGCGCCCTGCTGGACGGCGCACGGCTCCGTCCCCGAGAAGTTGGGAAGCGGATAGACCTTGCTCTCGATGGGATAGCTGGTTCCATCCTCCAGCGTCACGCTGGTTGGAAAATAGGCGAATCCGCTGGTTGAGCCCACGAAGGCCGCCAGCTGTCCCGTCTTCACATCGTCGCTTCTGAACTTTCCGAATGCGCCGAAATAGCCGTTGACATACGGAATATAGTAGTTATCCCAGAGCCGCTTCATAGCGGTCCTGTCAAAATCCATAATCACGTTTCCATCTTCCACACGGAAAATCTCATGTCCAAGCTGCAGACTTCCGACGATGATATAGTTGGCAAATGCATCTCTTCCGAAAAATGCCTTCCCGTCATCCGGCGTTTCCGTCAGGCTGTCGGTCCACTTGTAATATTTCTCCGCCACACGCGTGATTCCTTCCCAGGTGGAGAACGCGGCGTCCGTCTCCCCGGTTGCCTCGGCAAACTTATCCCAGTCCGTCTTGTTGATCGCAAATACTTCCGTTGACTTCGCCACCGGGAATACCTTGATTCCTTCGCTTCCGTCAAACCGGCCTTCTTCTATGTAGGCATCCACATACTCACCGATCTCATCGGCGGTCAGATACTTGCTTAAATCAACCGCCATGTCTCTCTGGTCAATCTCATAGACCTTATCGGCATAAGCCGCGAAGACGTCCGGAACCGGATCTGAGCCGATCTTCTTATCGATGCTGTCCGTCACGGCCTGACTCAAATCGTCGATGCTGCCCTTGCTGTAGGCTTCCACGATTATGCCCTTTTCCCGGCCCTCCGATTCGTTAAATGTCTGAACCAGCTGATCGAAGCCTTCCTTCTGGACGCCGTTATAGTAGTGCCATATGGTAATCGTCACCGGATCCTTAGCCGAGAGGCCGTAAGGATCCTTCTTTTCACATCCCGCTAAGCCGGCGGCCAAAATCCCCGCAGCCAGAACCGGCAGTACCCAACTTTTTTTCATCTTCATCCCCATCACACCCTTATCCTTACATTGGAATCTGGTCATACTGGATCGAATCTTTGATCTGACCCGCATGTTCCCTGTCCGTCAATAAAGCCAGCAGTTCAATTCCCAGATCCAGCGCATAGCCAAGGCCCCGTGCGGTTGTCACATTGCCATCCGTCACTACGCCCTGTCTCGTATATTCCGCACCCTTCAGTTCGCCTTCAAAGCCCGGATAGCACGTCGCCTTTCTCCCTTCCAGGATTCCCAGTCCGCCGAGGACGCTGGGGCCGGCACAGATGGCAGCCAGTCTCTTTCCAGCCTTATCCGCCTTTAACAGTTCCCCGCACAAGCCCTCATGAGCCGCCAGATTCCTCGTCCCCGGCATACCGCCCGGTAAAAACAGAACATCCGCGTCAGAAAAATCTGCCTCGGAAAATTCAAGATCCGCCTGCAGCTTTATCTGATGCGCGCTTACCACATCTTTACTTCCTGTAATGGAAACCAGCTTCACATCCTGTCCGCCTCTGAGCAGAACATCCACGACTGCAAGCAGCTCCACCTCTTCTGATCCGTTTGCTACAAATGCATATACTTTTCCCATGATAATAATCCTCTCTGTCTGTTTATTTTTGCAGGGTGCTGATGGTAGAAATCTTCACATAATCCACCAGATACCTTGTTTCTGCCTCGTCACCGTGAATCATCTTCATCAGCACGTCCGCCGCCGTATGGGACTGTCCCGTGTGGTCATTCAGCACGGTTCCCGTCACTTTGCCTTCCTTGATATACTGAACCGTCTCCTCCAGGGCATCCACGCCCACTAAGTAGATGTCCTTTCCGGTTTTCCGCCCGGCCGCGTCGATGGCTTCCCACGCGCCATTGGCCATAGCGTCATTGTTGCAGAAAATGACCTCAATCCGCCTGCCATAGAGTGCAAGCGCCTTCTCTGCCAGCTTCCGGCCCTCTTCCTTATTCCAGTCAGCATGGCCTGAAAACAGCTTTTCCGTCTTCATGCCGCCGTCCTCCAGTGCCTTTATGGAATACTCGGTGCGGTAATTGCTGTCCTCATTGTCCTTTTCTCCCATGATCATAACGTAGGACACGACTCCATCCCCGTTAAAATCTCCGCGTTTCTCCGTCTCCAGTATGATGCCGCCCTGATAGGTTCCGGCCTGCTTCGAATCCGTTCCGATGCAGGAAACCGCCATCTTCTCCGTCTTCCATCGGGCCTGCTCGTCCGCCTTCGGCTCCCTGTTGATAAATACAAGGGGAATCCCGGCCTCATGGCAGGAATCCGCAATCACGCCCGCCCGGTCCGTGTCCACCAGATTCACGATAATCCCGTCGTATCCGGCCTCGATGAACTCATTCACCTGGGAGATCTGTTCCTCCTGCTCTCCCCTGGCATTCCGCACCACAACCTCCGCGTTATACGCTTCCTCCAGATACTGCCTCAGCTCCTCCCGGTACAGCTTCATAAAATTATCGTCGTACCGGTAGATGGCAACGCCAATACGCAGCTTCTTCTCCGCTGCTTCCGTACTTTCACCGCTGTCATCCACACCGTTCCCACTGCCATTGGCACTTTCTGACGTACTTTTGGACGTACTTTTCGACGCCCCCGGCGATTCCTGCGTCCCGCCTTTTCCGGACGAACACGCCGCCAGAAAGCAGACCGCCAGAGCCAGCAGCAGACAGATGGGAAAAATACGGTATTCTCTCTTTTTCATGATGTATTCTCCTGTTTTTTGTCTGTAGATTTTATATTACCACTTTTAGGGTATTTTATCTACTGTTTCAGCTTGAGATGGGAAGAAACAATTATTGGGGGGACGCCCCAGGGTCTGCGGTTAGGGTGAGGGGGACGGGGGAGAACCTGCGAACCTCGGAAAAGGAAGCTGTCGCAGGTTCTCCCCCGTCCCCCTCGCCCTCACCGCAAACCCTGGGG